>SXGU01453838.1_pt1 | contig 28605 bp, 19 predicted proteins | sample 3174531 | NCBI WGS metagenome assembly SXGU01 (sample SAMN11356863, study PRJNA531348) | freshwater metagenome | isolation source: freshwater sample F1-140 | place: China: Fuxian Lake, Yuxi | collected 2017-12-25 | reverse complement strand
GGTGTCCGCATCACGCGCCCAAATGGTCATGGACCACTTGTTGTCGCCTGGACGCTGAACCGGGTTCCAGGTTGAAGGGTTGCCTGAGCCGTAATAGATCAGGTTAGCTTCAGCGTCATAACTGGTCCAACCCCAAGTGGTACCACCACCGATCTTCCATTGATCACCCTGCCAGGTCTTCAGAGAAGAATCCTTGCCGACTGGAGCCATCTTGCCATCGGTCCAGGTCATGGTCTTTTCAGGATCAATCTTCATATCGGCATCGGGACCCATGCTGTAGGTCTTCCATGCCAGTGAGCCGTCCTTGATGTTGTAAGCCGCCATGAAGCCGCGCACACCAAATTCACCGCCCGAAATACCGACAAGAACCTTGTCCTTGACGATAAGCGGTGCGGCAGTATTGGTCATGCCTGCTTTGGGATCACCATTCTTTACTTTCCAAACCAGCTTGCCGGTTTTGGCGTCGAGCGCGATCAGGGTTGCATCACCCTGCGCCAGGAATACTTTCCCATCGCCATAGCCCAAGCCACGATTGACGACGTCGCAACACATGACGCCGATAACCTGAGCCGGGTCGGTACCCTTGTCGGGCGCATAGTCGTATTCCCAGACCACGCTGTGGGTGTTCTGGTCAAGCGCGTAGATTTTGTGTGGGAATCCGGTATGAATATAGATCAACCCATTCACGACCAGAGGTCCGCCCTCGTGTCCACGCAGAGCGCCGGTGGAGAACGTCCAGATTGGCTGGATGTTCTTGGCGTTGTCCTTGTTGATTTGAGTCAACGTGCTGAAACGAGTACCGAAGTAATCACCACCCCACGTCGCCCAGTTAGCTGGGTCATGGGACAGCTTCTCAATTTCGGCGTTAGCGAAACTGACGCCCGGTGCTGCCAGGGCGGTCGCCACAGCCGCAGAAAGCAACAAACTCTTCAAAGAGTTTTTCATCGTTTATCCTCCTCAGATATAAGGCAAAAATACGCTTGCAAACGCTTATTCACACCTACAGCTTAACGAGCCGCAGTTTTTTTTCAGCAGGTGATTTCATACAAAAAACGGGAAAATCTCCCGAAGACGCCCGTTTGGGAGCGTAACTTGAAGGATTTCACTTCAAAAGTCAACGACCACAATCCTGCCCCGCCAAGTAAGCCCGCAATGATCCGTCCAAGCGCCCCACAGACAGTGCATCATGAAGATCACTCCGACGCCAGCTGGCAATACATCCAGTTAAACGCGGCTAATGAGCGGCTATCCCTCATCTACCAGGCGTTTCATTTGCTCCCGCAGCCAAGAGTGGCCGGGGTCGTCGCTATAAGCCTTGTGCCAAATCAGATAAAGCCTGAATGCGGGCTGAGCAACGGGTAGCGGATAAAATTCGATATCAAGCATCTGGCGGCAGACCAAGGCCATCTGGCGATTGGTGATGGCCAGCAAATCGGTCTGCCGAACTGTATTGGCCACGACCAGCGTATTAGCGACCTCCATGACCGTTCGCTCCCTCACCTCGGCCATGAAAGTATTCAAGGCGACATCGCGGGAGCTTTGCAGCAGCTTATAGGCTGCCACAAACTTCTCACCCAGACAGTCTTTCTGTGTAGGTGCCTTACGGATACGCGGATGATCCGCCCTGGCCATGATCACCAGACCATCCTCGATGAGGACCATCTGCTCTAGTTGGGGATCATCGAAACAGTCGTTATGCAAGGCGAGATCGAGCTGATGTTCCCGGAGCAGATTAGGAATTTGCGATGAGGGATCAATGGTACGGAAGATTAGCTGGGCATTCGGCGCCTGCGCCTGAAAGCACTCATACAGCCGGGGTGCAAATATTCCCCCACCACTGAATGAAACGGACAACGAGAAAGTTCGATACGTGGTAAGGGGATCAAATACCGACGACTCGGAAAACTGATGCCGGATTCTGTTAAGCGCCTCATGGATCTCGACATACAACTCATCCGCCCTGGCTGTCGCAATCAATCCTTTGGTTCGCCCCTCAAACAACCGGTCATTCGCGATATAACGCAACCGCCCCAGCGCATGGCTAACCGCAGGCTGCGTCATACACAGGCGTTCGGAGGCGCGCACCTGACTCCGCTCCTCGTAGACCACCTCGAATACCGTAAGCAGATTCAGATCAATGCTGCGCAGGTTAATCATAGGGCTCCTATCGTGCCAATATCGCGGCTCACTTGGCCCGGCAACAGACACCACGTTGCCGGGCCAAGCACAGCACTAGATCAGAAACGCCCCCGAATTGTGCGGGTAACGCCACCCATGGTGTAGGTAACGCTGTAGTCATCCCCCGCAACGGGGCGAACCTTACCACTGCCATTCGCCTGTGCGGCGAATATGCGAGCCTGCCCCGGATTCAGTGTCTGCGCGGGCAACAGGTCAAACTGATAAACCAGCGCCGAAGCGGTGCTGGCTTTGGTCTGCCTAATCTGACCACCTACCGTATTGTACAGGCCATTCAAACTCCAACCGGCGGTCTTTTTCAGGGTAATTTTCACACTCAGTGCGGTAATGGGCTGCGCATGGCTAATCCGGATCTGCGCCTCGTGATACCAGGGGCTCGCACTGGCAATGACCGAACTGACATTGGCACCTGGAACCGGACTGGAAGCCGGGATTACTTTAAGAAAGGCACTGACGATTCCAGTACCGCTTGTGGCGTACACCCGGCTGGCGGCCACGTCCTCACCGGGCAATATCTCTCCCTGGAGATTCAGTACACCAATACGCACGGGGCCATTCTGGCTGTTGATAGCCTGCGCCAGTTGCAGTGGCCAATCGCCGACAGACCGGACAGTCACTGGCTGTGTAGGCCAGAGCGTATCAAGCCCCGATTGGGTGACTGTCCGCAAGGCAAGCGCATCACCCACGTTCAGGGGCTGTGCCAGCGCCGACAACAGTCCAAGATCCGACCAAGCAGAACCGCCAGCTGGCTTGTGCGTCAACGTCAGAATGTCGCTAGCCGTAGTAACACCGTCAGTGACGGTAAGCCTGAGCTTGACGCTGCCCGCCGCTGGGGGGTCAGCATAATGCAGTGTGGCAACCACCTCGCTGGCATGGTCCAAGCGGTAAACCGCCGACTGTGGTGATTCGATCGACCACTGATAACGCAGCCCGTTACCCAAGGACTGACCAGCATCAAGACGCATGCTGCCATTACCGACAAGCTCAGCCACGGTGGGGATGGTGGAGATCAGGGCATTCACAGGAGATGCTGGGGAGACGCCATCGAAGAGCGCATCCACACAACTGTGGAAGCGTTCGTAAGTGTAGTAATTACGTCCCCACTCGGCATAAATCACATGTCTACCGCTGCGGTCCGGTAGTGTGCAGCGCGTTTTAAACGTAGCATTGGCAGGATCCGGGATGACTGCTGGGTTAGCCGCTGGAGTGGCATCGCTGTAGGTCAGCGCACAGAACGGCTGAGACTCAAAGTCGGCGAAAGACAGGGGCTTGCCGACCTGATAGATGAAGCCGGGCTTGGTAATCCAGTAACGAAATTCCTGTGTGTCCGAAAAATGTGGACCCCAGGCAATATTCCAGGTGAACGTTTTTGGCCCCGAGGCCATCCGATTGGTCGGCCAATCTATGGGCTGATCCCAGACCGTCGGGCCGCCTTTCCAGGTTTCTGAGTTATAGCCACAAACGTTGGCCCGTGCACCTAGACTCCCATAACCTTGGGTATGCGTGAGCACGCTCATGAAGTTGTAGCCGGCATTTGCATCCATGCCCGGCGCATTGAAGGCGTTACCACAGACCGGGTAGACCGCTGTCCCGTTAACGACTTGGTCAGGCTTGGTCAACGCCCCGCAGAACCAGTTACGGGCCGGCGGATCCTGAATCAGGCCATGCGCCCACAGAGGGGGATCAAGCAGGCCGAAGAGAGAGAGGACGCCCAGCAATAGGACTTGATGAAATATCTTTGGATAGGTCGTGGCATAACCCCGACATTTTCGAACAGACTGCCCTAGCGTAAACGGCGCAGTGATTTTCATAATGCCTCCAGTAGTTTTGATGTTGAATACCCGGATTAGGCACTCCCAGCATCAAGCGCCAGAGATGCTAGACGGACGAAGCCAGATTATCCAATTCAGTTTTGATAAGACAGATGTTGGTCCAGACCCTGGTTTGACCAGCTCTCACGATGCGCGTAAAAAAGCCCCGCCAGCGGGACTCTGCACTCACGTGACAAGTGCTGATCCCCTGACAGGAAAGACTCCGCTCTTTGTCACTGAGCCAAGCGTCAGCGACGAAAGACACCAATTAACCCTGACCACCTCACTTCAAAGCAGGCCCGCACCATGAACAAGCCGGAAATCCAGCCTCGATTGATGCTGGCATGCATCACCCTTGCTTCGTTAGGGTCGTTTTCGGCTGGACTGCATGCCGAAGACACCATTGCGAATGATGGTCTCCCCCTGTACGCGCCCTATCCAGAATGCGGGAACTACAACCCAAATGAACCGCAAGCACCGGGGAAGCCACCGTGTTACAGGCAACCGGCGCCCATTCGTTATCCCGATATACACTTCGCCGGGCCTCTCCTCCAATCCAATATGGAGGTTGAGATAAAGGCATCAGGCCTGAAGCGTTTCTGGATTTTGCCGGTATCGCCGGCGACGACAACGTGGGGATACTTTGATGCGAGCAAGCCGCCCGCACTAACCATCAACCCAGGGGACACGGTCGCGATTGAAACGGAGGTTGCCGGCGGGGGGCAGGTTGTGCCCGGCATTTCTATTGACCAGCTGGAATACATCAACAATGCCATCATAGGTCGTGGTCCACATACGATGACGGGATCGATCTATGTCAACGGAGCCAGTGGCCCAGATGCGTTTAACCAGCCAGTCGACTTTGTCGCCGTACACATCAACAAAATCCGCATGCGCAGCTACGCCACCAATAACAGCGCAGATTCTGCCGGACTGTTCCCCGAATATGGCCAGGAGCTTAATCCGCCGGTCTATCCCAACCCCCGAACACATTTCATCGACACCTACTATCTTGATAACGAAAAGATGGAAATGCAGTTCGCCCCAAATATCTTCGTCCCATTGAAGCCCTTCCCTGGCGTACTGGCAGTGGCACGATCGGAAGAGGACATTTTGCTGCCGTTCTACCTTCCAAACGCCAGCCAGACCGGTTCACCTGATTTCTCTAGCGAGCCACCCCCAAAATCGGGTTGGTGCGTGCCGATTCCTGGCTTTTTGCTCAGCATGAAAGGTTGCGATACCAAACAACCTGGCCAATGGGGTGGTAACCTGGATATTCCTGAAATGACGGTCGGCTCAACCACTTACTTGCCGGTGTTCAAGGCAGGTGCGCTAATCTGGACCGGCGACTCCCATGCCGCCCAAGGCAACGGCGAAATCGATCTGGATGCGCTGGAAACAGCTTATCCGGAACTCAATGTAACGATCGACGTGCTACACCGCCAGGATCATCCTGAATTTGGTGTGTGGCCTATCATCGAAACCAAACGAAACTGGATTACGGTCGGGTATGACATGAACCTGAACCAGGCCATGACCAACCTGATGCAGGAAACCGTCCGCTTCCTCGAACAAAAACGCCGTGTATCTGCGCCCGAAGCCACCCGGCTCATGCTGAAATACTGGGATTGCCCGATTTCTGAAGTCGTAGACGAGGTGCTGGGCACCTACTGCATGACGCCCAAGAGCACACAGGCACCCAGGGCAATGGATATACCGAAACAAGACACGGCCAGGTACTGGGTGTCTTATGCTTGGAGTCAGACCGACCTGATGTACGCCATGAAAACGGCAGCCTGGGAGGCAATCAACAAGATGCGCGATGTGCTGGGCATCCCGCTGGGCAAAGCCTACGCGCTGGCCACCTTCGTTCTGGACTGCCGAATCGGGCGCCCCTCGCTACTTGGTTACTGGGACGAGCGCTCGACCTACAACGGCCCCTATGCCGTGACCTGCAAGGTGCCGAAAAGCATCCTTCGCCAACCGAAAGGATAAGCTCGCTCAATCAGGCTAAGTCCCTCCATGAAACCGAATCAACCCCGACTGCGGCTCACGGCCTCCGCTCTCCTGCTATGCCTGGCCATAGCCAGCCACGCGGAAACAATCAGCATTCAAGAAGTGGCGCCCGGCGTCTATGTCCATCAGGGCGTCCACCAATTGCCCGACGAGCACAACCGGGGCGAGATCGCCAATATCGGATTCATCGTCGGCGAGCGTTGTGTGGCCGTCATAGACAGTGGGGGAAGCCCGGAACAGGGGTTAGCCCTAAAACACCAGATTGGGGCGGTAACCCATACCCCGATTTGCTATGTCATCAATACGCACGTCCACCCCGATCACATCTATGGCAACCTCGCATTCAAGGCCGCAGGAGTCAGTTTCATCGGCCATCACAAACTAGGGCAGGCTATGGCGCTACGGGCACCGTTTTACCGGGAAAAGGCCCGTAGCGAACTGGGATTCACCCTGTCCGCCGAACATTTCGTGCCACCCGATCAACCCGTCAAAGACACACTTGACCTGGACCTCGGCGGGAGAACATTGCGACTGACCGCCCACCCCACGGCACACACCGATAATGACCTGAGCATTCTGGACACCCAAACGGGCACCTTGTGGCTTGGCGACCTGCTGTTCATGGGGCATATTCCAGTAGTAGATGGCAGCCTGAATGGCTGGCTCCAGGAAATCGGCAAACTGCGATCGGTTCAGGCCGATCGCGTGATACCTGGTCATGGACCGGTGGTTGCCGCCTGGCCGCTCGCCCTCACTGGCGAGGAGAACTACCTGAAACAGCTGCAAACCGAGATACGCTCCGCCATCCAATCCGGCAAAACCATCGAGCAGGCCATGGAAGAGATCGGCCAATCGACACGGCCTGACTGGCGGCTGTTTGACGACTTCCACAAACGCAACATAGCAACCGCGTTTGCCGAACTGGAATGGGAAGACGATTAAGCCTCCCGCCGCTATCCGACGGCAACCATCCTCTTACTTCACAAGGAACTTCAGCATGAACCACATAACCAAAGCATCCTGGGTCTTAATATCCATCGCCGGATTACTACTGGCTTCGCCGGCCCTTCGAGCCGAGGGAGAGGACGAGACGGCCTGGAACAGCACGCTCAAGGAAAAACTGTTTGCCGGACGGACCATCGAGGAAGACCAGCAGACCATCGAAATCACGGCACCCTACCGGGCGGAAGATCCTGGACTGGTCCCCCTACAGATCACCAGCCGATTCCCGCAGACAGCAGAGCATTACATCAAGAACATTACCGTCGTCATCGACAACAACCCGGTTCCTTTTTCGGCATCTTTCGACTTCACTCCGGAGAGTGGCAAGGCCGAGATCGCCACCCGCATGCGCTTCAATGCCTACACTTATGTCCGAGCCATTGCCGAAACCAGCGACGGCAGGCTGCATATGGCGAAAGCATTTGTGAAAGCGAGCGGCGGCTGCTCCGCGCCTGTCGGCACCGACCTCGAAGCGGCCAGGGCGAGAATGGGCAAGATGAAATTCAAGCTGGATGGAGACAAGGCGAGCCTGAACCAGCCCAACCCGGTCCAGTTACTCATTAGCCACCCCAATATTACCGGCATGCAGATGGATCAGATTAGCCGCATAGTGCTGCCGGCTCACTATGTCACCGAGGTCAAGGTCACGTTTGAGGGCAAACCCGTACTGACCGCCAAGACCGACATCGCCATCAGCGCCGACCCGAACTTCCGTTTCTACTTTGTACCCAGCAAAGCCGGGGAATTGAAATCGGAAATCAAAGACAACCTCGGCAACAACTATTCCGCCTCCCAAACCATCACCCCTTGATTATGGGTGCCGAGTTGACCGCCGCCGTTCACTCCATCGCTGAGTGATTACATAAAAAACCGGGACGAAAGGAATCGCCAACAAGGTTGAAGCCAGCATGCCGCCGAACACCACGGTTCCAATGGCCTGCTGGCTGGCGGCTCCAGCCCCTTCCGCTTTGAGCAGCGGGATTACACCAAGAATGAAAGCGAAGGAAGTCATGACGATAGGGCGAAACCGCTGGCGGGTTGCCTCAATAGCGGCCTCGGTGATCGACATACCCTCCTCTCGTAACTCCCGGGCAAATTCCACCACCAGAATCGCATTTTTGCTCGCCAACGCGATCATCAGTACCAGCCCCACTTGCGTGTACAGATTGTTATCAAAGTGACGGGCAATCTGCGCCAGAATGACACCCACCAAAGCCATGGGCACGACCATGATCACGGCCATGGGACTTAACCAGCTTTCGTACTGCGCCGCCAGAACCAGAAAAACCAGCAATAGCGACAAGCCGTAAACATAGTAGGCCGTGTTGCCCAGCAGTTTTTGCTGATACGCCGTCGCGGTCCAATCTATCGACAGGCCCTGCGGCAGCACGTTGTGCGCGATTTCCTCCATGAGATGGATGGCATCACCACCACTAAATCCCGGAGCGGGTGCGCCAAACACCGATGCGGCCGGGTAAAGGTTGTAGCGGGTTACCAGCTCGGACCCCACTCGCCGCTCCACATTCATCAAGGCCCCCAAGGGCACCATATCCGATTTTGAATTGCGGACATTCAGGTTTTTGATGTCGTCCATCTTCTGTCTGAATGGAGCATCTGCCTGAACATAGACCTGAAAAGACTGATCAAATTTGGTGAACAGGTTCACATAAGAAGACCCCAGGAAAGCCTGTAGCGTCCCGAAAACGTTATCCATTGGAACGGATAGGGTTTGCGCCTTGATACGGTCGATATCCAGAAAAAGCTGTGGACTCTGGGCACTAAAGGTCGTGCCAAGAAAAGCCAGGCCGCTCTGCGTTGCCCCCACCCGCTGCAATTCGAGTACCGTTTGCTGCAACTCCGGCAAGCCGAGGCTGCGGCGATCCTCAACCATCATCTGCAATCCGCCCGCTTGACCCAGACCGGCAATGGGCGGCGGCGTAACCGCCATAACGCGGGCTTCCTGAATCCCTTCCAGTCGTCTTTTAAGATCGCCCAGAATCGACTTCTGGTCCAAGCCAGCACCCCGTTTGTCCCACGGTTCGTAAATGGCGAAAAGACTGAAGGCATTGGCAAGATTTGCGGCATCCAGCATTGAAAATCCGCCTATCGTGACCCAGTACGCAATGCCTGGCGTCTCTTTCAATACTGCCTCAACTTGCTTTACCGTGGCGCGAACCCGGGGTTGTGATGCCCCCTCAGGCAGCTTGCCCACCACGATCGCGTAACCTTGATCTTCAATAGGTAGAAATCCCGTCTGGTGATGCGCAAAAAGCCAGCCTCCCGCAACAATGATCGTGACAAAAACCAGCGTCATCGGGAAGGTCCGCTCAACCATCCAGCGCACCAGGGAGGTATAGCCCGCTTCAATGCGGCCATAAACCCGGTTGAACCCACGGTAAAAAACATTCGGCCGATAATCCGCCGGCCGTGGCTTGAGATAGAGCGCGCATTGAGCCGGCTTGAGCGTCAAGGCATTAATGGCGCTGATGATGGCGGTGGCGGCAATCACGAGCGCGAACTGGCGAAAAAGCTGTCCGGTAATACCCGGTAGAAAAGCTGCCGGAAGAAATACGGCTGACAGCACCAGGGTAATTCCAATCACAGGACCCGTCATCTGACTCATGGCCTTGATGGCGGCATCCTTGGGCGTCAACCCGCGCTCGATATGATGCGAAGCATTTTCGACAATGACAATGGCATCATCCACGACAATACCGATGGCCAGAATCAATGCGAACAGAGTCATCAGGTTGATGGAGAAACCGAGCATGGCCATTGCCGCGAAGGCACCGATGATGGTCACGGGTACGGTAGTGGCGGGTACCAGGGTCGCACGCCAGTTCTGCAGGAATATCATCACCACGGCCAATACCAGAAACCCTGCCTCATACAGCGTTTCATACACGGCATCGATGGACTGCTGAATGAAATCGGTCGTGTCATAGCGAATGGCATAGGTCAGCCCTTCGGGAAAGTCATGACTGCGCGTCTCGACTTCCTTGCGCACCTGCTTGGCTACGTCGATGGCATTGGCCCCCGGTAGCGCATAGACCAGAATCTGCGCGGCCTTGTGCCCCGACAACCCGGCAAAGTTGCTATAGGACTGCTGGCTCAACTCCACTCGGGCAATGTCTTTGATCCTGATGATTTGCGCAGCCTGCCCAGCCTTGGGCGGTACCGTCTTGATAATGATGTTCTCGAATTCATCGACATCATCCAGACGGCCCAGCGCGTTGACGGTTAACTGGAAAGACTGGTCATCGGGTACCGGAGGCCCACCCAGCTGACCAGCCACTACCTGAGTATTCTGCTGTCTGACAGCGTCGGCCACATCCACCGTGGTGAGGCCAAAATACTTGAGTCTTTCCGGATTCAGCCAGATACGCATGCTGTAGGAGCCTGCCCCAAGCACCTTGACCTGACCCACGCCTGGAATACGACCCAGGGGATACTGCAAATTGATCAGGGCATAGTTGGAGAGAAAGGTTTCGTCATAGCGGTCATCCTCGGCATAGAGACTGACCGCCTGCAGGATATTGGTAGACACCTTGCGGATATTGATACCCTGTTTCTGGACCACATCCGGTAACTGCGCCAGCTGGCCGTTGACGAGATTTTGCACCAAACTCAGCGCGGCATTCAGGTCCGTGCCCACTTGAAACGTGATGGTGAGCATATAGGTACCGTCCGACCCGCTGGTCGAAGACATGTACAGCGAATTCTCGACACCGTTAACCCCCTGCTCGATAGGGATACCGACGGTCTTGGCAATAATCTCGGCGCTGGCCCCGGGATAACGGGTTACCACCTGGATGGTCGGCGGAACAATATTGGGGTATTGAGCGATCGGGAGGTTCAGCAAGCTGACCAGACCAAGAATGATGGTAACAATCGCAATAACATTGGCGAAAATGGGCCGTTCAATAAAGAATTTTGAAATCATGGCGTCCCTGACCGAACCGGGATCACCCTGACCTTATGCCCGGGAATGGCCCTCATCTGGCCATTTACGATAACGTTGTCGTCTGCCGAAAGGCCTGCATCAATGGCATATTCCCGGTCAACCTGGGGTCCCAGCGTGATGCCGCGACGAGACACCATGTCCTGCCTGTCGACCACCAGTACATAAGCGCCACCCTGGTCATAGCCGATAGACTCTTCCGGCAACAAAAGACTGGTCTGCGGCTCACTCCGCTCCCCTCGAACACGTGCAAACAAACCCGGAAGAATTCGGTAATCGGCGTTGGGTAAGGTCGCACGTAACTGCAAAGTACCGCTGGTGCTGTCGACCTGAATGTCGGCATAGTCCAGCACCGCACGATGGGGAAAGCCGGCCTCGTTAGCGAAACCCACCCCGACCGGCAGATTTGGCCGCGCCGTGCGCGAGGTAACCTCCGGGTTTTCCCGGCGGATGCGCAGGAGATCCTGCTCACTGATCGTGAAATAGACGTAAATGGGGTCAATTTTGTTGATGTCGGCCAGCACCGTTTCCTCGCCGGCGCCGACAACATTGCCAGGATCCTTGTATCGCCGGCTGACGCGACCCTGGAACGGCGCCTTGACCGTCGTGTACCCAAGGTTGAGTTTCGCCAATTCAACTTGAGCTTCCGCCGACATCACGTCGGCCTGAGTGGCGTCGCGCTCGTAATGCCAGCGATCGACATCGGTCTGGGCTGCCGCATCCTGCTGTAACAGGCCTGTGAAGCGCTTGAATTCGGTTTCTGAATGCAGAAAACGGGCTTTTGCCGCCAGCAATTTTGCCTCGGCCTCCTTAAGCTTGGACTCGTAGGTATTTTGCTGAATAACAAATAACACCTGCCCCTCCTGGACGATATCACCTTCCTTGAAGAGCACTTTTTCGAGAAAACCCTCGACTCGCGCCCTCAGTTGTACGGTATATAAGGCCTGCGTGTTTCCGGTAAATTCGAGATAGCGCGTCACCATACCTTGGCGAGGGTGGCTGACCGTCACCTCCGGTGGTGGTGGAGCCTGATAGGTGTTAGGCGCATCGCAGCCAGAAAAACAAAGTCCGGCCAGAACACTGATCGTGCCCAGCCCCTGCAAAAGGTAACGATGCAGCCCCTTCAGCTGAATACTTGGAAGATCCATCACGGCCATGAAAAGTAGCTCATACGGTTATTTACCAGTCCGGCATTCGGACAGTGCCTTTAGCCGGCCCCTCGGGTACGGGCATCGGTGACAGCAGATCACCCCAGTCGGTCCGTTTGGCCATGGCGATCTTGATGGGTTCGGGGATGAACTCCTGTCCTTCACGGATCTGCCAACCCCCACCCAGCCCGCGGTACACGCTGACCAAACCCGTCGCAATGTCACCCAGGGCAGAAGCAAAATTGTCCTGCTGAGAAAGCAGCGACTGTTCCGCCGTCAGCACGGTGGTGAAATCCGCGATGCCTTCCCTGTACTGAAGTGTGGCAAGCTCCAGGGAACGCTTCGCTGCCGCCGTACTCTGCGCCAGATACTCCGCCGAATCCTGGGCTTTCAGGAAGGCGATCAACCCATCTTCCACTTCTTTTTGTGCCTTCAGCACCGTATTTTGGTAACTGACCAGCGTGGCCTGGAAGAGGGCATCATTGGCGCGCACCTGATTGGTGATCTGGCCATAGTTGAAGATATTCCACTGCACGGCGGGACCGAAACGATAGAACTGATTACCCCACTGAAACATGTCACCCAGGCTCATGCCGTTCGCGGTGGAGGAAACGAAAGAAAAACTACCGCTCAGGGAAAGCGCGGGGTAAAGCTGGGCTTTGACAATCCCGATTTGGGCTGACTGCATCTGTGCCTGATATTCGGCCTCACGGATATCCGGCCTCCGGCGCAGCAGGTCCAGTGGAATACCTGTGGCCACCTGAACCGGGGGTGCCGGAATTTGCGCATAGCGCTGCCCGGATCCCAACGGTTTTTCAAGGTCACCAGGCGGTTGCCCCAGCAGCAGGCTGAGCGCATTTTTTGTCTGACGCAGCAGGGAATCCAGCGCGGGAATGGAAGCCTGGGTTCCACCCAAAACGGTCCTTGCCTGCTCGACATCCCGCCGCGAGGAGCTACCACCGTAGAATTTAGCTTCCGCAATCCGCAAATTACTCAACTGGGCCTGGACGTTGTTCCTGGCAATATCCAGCTTCTTTTCAAGTGTCCGGAGACGGATATAGGTCGTCGCAACATCTGCGGTGAGCGTAACGATCGCCGTATCGTAGGCGGCAATGGTCGCTAGCATCTGCGCGTCTGCCGCTTCAATGGCGCGGCGAAACTTCCCCCAGATATCCAGCTCCCAACTGGCTCCAACCCCTAGACGGCTCCACCAGAACGGCGCGAGATTTCCGGTCTGGTCGGGCAAGCGCTCACTGGGCGCCCCGGCCGGCAAATGCAGATAGTCGGTAAAACCCGTCAGGTGCTGTTTTTGCGGGTAGAAATCACCGACGGCAATACCTAACTGCGCACGCGCTTCCAGAATCCGCAAACCCGCTTCCCGCAGGGAGAGATTCTGCCGATAGGCTACCTGGATCAGGCGATCCAGCACCGGGTCATCAAAAGTCTTCCACCAGGCACGGTAGTCCCCGGCCCGGGAACTGAGCCGAGGATCTTTCCGGTCCAGCCACCCGGTTTCGAGGTCACTATCCGGTTTCTGAAAGTCAGGGCCGATCAGCTCGCAGCCGGAGGCGGTCAGGCAGGCGGCCACAACCAGAAAAAAGCGAACACGCGATCTCTGGCGAATGCTTATCGCTAAAGAGGCCACAATCGATCAATGGGCCAGCAGCAAAACGAAGCTGCGATCCAGCATGATGACCGGATCACCTGGCCTGATCCGCACACCCTGGCCTGGTTCACAGACATCGAACGGCTCTGCAGCGCCGGTATCCAGCAAGCGCTCCCAGCAGCGGCCATGCGGTGCCTCCGGCGGTCGAAACAGAACCCGTTCGGCGGTGGCGTTGGCAAGCAGGCAGAGTTCCGGTTCGCCCCGGCCAGGATGGATGTGACAGCCAACGGCCCGTTCCTGGTGCCAGTCTGGCTCGTGGCCCTGCGTATTGAACCAGCCAATTTCATCGGACTGGTAAAAGCGCTCGACGGAGAGTACTGGCAACCGCTTTCTGAGGGCAATCAACGCCCGTACAAAGCGCAAAAAAGCTGCATTTTTTTCTGTCAGTGACCAGTCAATCCAGGAGATTTCATTATCCTGGCAGTAGGCGTTATTGTTGCCGCGCTGGGTCCGGCAGAATTCATCACCACCCAGCAGCATCGGAACCCCACGGGACAAAAATAAGGTAGCCAGCATGTTTTTCATCTGGCGCTCTCTTAATCGCCGGATAGCCGGATCAGCTGTCTCCCCCTCACACCCGTGGTTGCAACTGTAGTTGTCGTTGGCCCCATCACGGTTATCTTCACCATTAGCCAAATTATGCTTTTTTTCGTAACTGACCAAATCAGCCAGCGTAAAACCATCATGACAGGTCACAAAGTTGATACTGTTTACGGGTGCCTTGCCACTATGTTCATAAATGTCGGCACTGCCGCACAACCGGCTGGCAAAAGCCCCGGCCATGCCTGCATCGCCATGCCAGAAGCGGCGTATGTCATCACGGTAAAGGCCGTTCCATTCGGACCAGCGCTCGCCGGGAAACCGCCCAACCAGGTAAGCGCCACCCGCATCCCAGGCCTCGGCAATCAGCTTCACGTCCCGCAGAATCGGATCCTCGGCGATCTGCTCCAGTAACGGCGGATTCGGCACGAGACTCCCGTCACGATCACGACCGAGGATGGAGGCCAGATCAAACCGGAATCCATCCACGTGCATCTCCACAACCCAGTAACGCAGACACTCCAAAATGAAGTTGCGTACCACCGGGTGATTGCAGTTCAGCGTGTTGCCGCAACCGGAATAGTTCTTGTAGTAGCGTTTGTCGTCCTCAAGAATGTAGAAGATGCTGTTGTCGAGACCACGGAAACTGAGCGTTGGGCCGGTTTCATTACCTTCGGCCGTATGATTGAAAACAACATCCAGAAGCACCTCGATACCCGCCTTGTGCAAGGCCTTGACCATGGTCTTGAACTCATCGATCTGACAACCCGGATAGAGCCGTGAGCCATATCCTTCATACGGCGCAAAGAACGCAATCGTGTTGTAGCCCCAGTAATTGGTCAGCCGTTCTCCGGTGGCAGGGTTGCAAGCGGTAATTTCGCCGGGATTAAACTCCTGCAGGGGCATGAACTCGATGGCATTGATGCCGAGTTCCTTGAGATAAGGGATCTTGTCAATCACTCCCAAAAAAGTGCCTGGAGACTTTGATCCGGAGGATGGGGAGATAGTCAGACCCCGCACATGGGCTTCGTAAATCACCAAATCCGACCACGGGTGGTAGAGCGGGCGATCATCCTCCCAATCAAAGCCATTGTCGGTGACCAGACATTTGACGATCGCGGGCGCATCAGGGCAGGCGACATCACCCGGAGTCAAGGACTGACAGATTGCGCCGAAATCAAGTTTTTGCGGGCTGGTCAGTGCGGTAGCGCAGGGATCGATGAGTGTTTTTGCGGCATCAAACCGATGGCCACGCTCCGGCTGGAATGGACCGTCCACCCGCAAGGCATAGACCAGGCCACGGCCAGCATCAAGGATGCGGATATGCCAAATATCACCGGTCTTGTGATGCCTTGGATCCAGCTCGATTGTCTGAAAAGGATGGGCCGCCGCGACATTCTCGAACAAGAGCAACCAGACGCGCGTGGCGTGACGGCTGAATAAGGCGAAATTAACGCCATCATTGACGAGATGAACTCCCTGGGGCAAGGGGGAACCCGGAGAACACTCGAAAGACGACTTCACCGAGGACAGTCGTTGCAAGGGGTACTTCACGAACTTCATGTCAGTGTGATCGTAAACTCACGCAAATTCAGCGGCATGATGAAACCCGGAGGGTCTCAAGCGAGCGGGACGAGTAATGCACTCCACCTCTCCAGGGTTCTCAAACGTCGGCAGGCGCGGAGGATGATAGCACCGGCGGTCAATTTCAAGGCCGCTGGCAATCAGCGATTGGCTCCTCGGCGATCAATATACGCGCCCCAACAACGCAGGCCGGATTATTTGCCCGATAGCGTTTTCTCTCTGATACCCGCGTCCAGGATCTTGATATCCGCAGCAGTCAGCAATCGGGGCGGCCCATCCCCTCGTCCATACAACCTTGGCTCCTGACGGGAGCGCAGGACGTAACCGCCCAATGCACCACCCGCCGTCGCCATCATCAATAACCCGACGGTCATGAACTCGATGGCCACCATGATTCCGCCCAGAGCCAGCAATCCGGTGAGACCCAGACCAAGCCGCCAGTAAGCCTGGGATTGAGCACGGGCCGTTTCCCTGAGGATTCGCTGGTGACTCTTTTCAAGCGCCGCCCGCTTATCGATTTCGGCCGTCACCACCAGATTTTCCCGCTCGCGGGCATGCGTGGTTTTGGCACTGGCGAGTGCATCTTTCTTGACATGCTCGGCGATAGAGCCGAACCAGAGTGCCGAAAGCAAACTGACGACGCCACCCAGCACCGTTACGGGAATCCATAATGCATCGTGCGACTCGGGCATCATCAGCGCATAGACCAAGGTAGCCGTTGAAATTTGCAGCACAAGGATGCCGGGCAAGAACCTTAGCAATGACATCGAAGGCTTCTCAGCTTTCCGGGCGGCGATTCTTAACTGGGTACGGGAACCCGCCAGAGCGCTCTGGCGGTGGCCGGGACCATGGCAAAGACTCCCTTGGAAACCATCCCGCTAGCCAGGCGAAATCAGCTTCTGGATGGCAGAGGCCATTTCCTGATTCAGGCGGGCCAAACACTGACTCTCCACCTCAACCATTTGGGCGTAATCCGTCGTGGAGGCGGGGAGACGGCAGCTGAACTTACGATTAGCCACGTCACTCTTGCCGTGACGCAGTGACCATAGCGCACTCATGCGCACCTCACCGCGCGGATCGACATGCATTTCCTGAATCGAAATAGCCACTTGAACATCAGGCTTTGGATCGCGCGGCCAAGGATGAATCAGAATACGATCCGACGGAATGAGCGCAGACAGGTTCTGCGCCGAAATTCGAGCAATATTCTCATCCAAGCGCTCTGCCCACCGATGATCCTCGGAGAGCTGGTATTCCTGAGCCGAGGTGGCGGTCACGATTTGTGGGCGATCCAGGTAGGCAGGAATCCGAACGGGGCCAAGTCCGACTGATGGCCCTGCGCCGGAGAAGGCCGATTTACTGGGAACATCTGCGGCACGCAACATATAAAACTGGTCGGGAACGCTGCTTCTGAAGCACCCACCCAATCCACTCAGGCCAACCATTAACAGCCACCAGCAGGCCACCCTGCCGAAACCAGCCACATTTACGTCTTTTCTCACTGTTGCTCACTCCACAAACGCCAGATTCCAAACAGGGTTCGCTGGTTAAGGCGACCGCAGCTTAGCATGCCGATCCCTCGCCCCGACCAGTCAACCCATCGCCTGATGATATTAAGACACGGCCTCGCTCAGTCTTCCTTTCCAAACAAAAGTGAGTCAGGGTGACGCTCAAGATAATCCGTCAGCGCTCTCAACGATTGGGCCGCCTTGGTTAATTCCACCACCGACCCTTGAAGGCTTGAATCATTCGCGGTGGTGTCAGCGATATTGCCAGCCGCAACTTGCGTCGACTCCAGTGCATCCGTCGCCTTCAATAACGTCTGCTCCGCCGCCTTCATCACCGGCCCCGTGCTGGTCTGCAAATCACGCACAGCCGCTGTCGTAGCTTGAGCCGTCGTACTGATGTCCGTCGAGCTCTGCCCGATGCTCCCCATGGTTTTATTCATGCGATCAATGAAACCGGGCAATTGCTTATCAAGCCGGCTCAGCAGACTTTCTGCGTTCTGTAAAGCCTTGGTCAGTGCTGCCTGGGATTTTTGCGTCTCTTCAGAGCCCACCAATTTGCGAATATCTGCGACAGTGGCCGAAACATCAGCCACCATCTGATCCAGCGGCATACTTCTGATTTTTTTAACCACATCCTCAAGCGTGGCCCTGACCTCATCCACTGTCGGCGTAATGGAGGGCACTTCAGGCATATTCTTATAATCCAAACCCGTCAGGCGCACGGGCTGTTCCGGATGAAAATCAAGATCGACATAAAGCAACCCGGTCAAAATGCTTTGCACTTCGAGACGCGCACGCAACCCGGCAGCAATCATTTTCTTGAGTTCGGCAGCACGTTCGCTCCCCGGAATCAGCGATAGTTCGAAGGGAGAACCGTCCGGGGACGCCAGACGCCAAGGCTCTATTTCCAGCACTACCGGCTTCATTAGCCGCTGCCTGTTCCGGTCCAGCTGCAACTCGATCTCCTTCACGATCCCGACCTGAACCCCTTGCACCTTGACTGGTGCCCCGAGATTGAGGCCGTTCAACGAGGTCTCAAAATAGACGACCCAATGCATTTTTGGCTTGAAGAACTGACCGCCGCCAAACACCAGAAGCGCCGCGATCAGCAGGGCCATTCCACCGATCAGAAATCCGCCGATCGCCATGGCATTTACGGGCTTGCTCACGAAGTTGCCTCCAATGGGTGTTGTACTGCTCCCGGATCATCGCGGGTCAAAAATCGGATGACCCTCGCATCATTTGATTCAGCCAAAATTTTCTGGGGGGGACCAGCGGCAATGGCTGTTTTACTCTCCGGATCCAAAAATATCGAATTCGTGCCGATCGCAAAGATACTCGCCAGCTCATGCGTAACCATCACCACGGTAGCACCCAGGCTATCACGCAAGCCCTTGATCAGGTCGTCGAGCAGCTTGGCGCTGATGGGGTCCAAACCGGCCGAGGGTTCATCAAAAAAAAGAATCTCGGGATCGAGTGCCATGGCTCTCGCCAAACCAGCCCTTTTCTGCATGCCCCCGCTGATTTCGGACGGATAGTAGTCTTCAAAACCCGCCAATCCGACCAGCGCCAGCTTGTAGGAAACTATCTTGGCGATTTGCCTGGATGTCAGCGAGGTGAACTCCATCAACGGCAAGGCAATATTTTCGGCCAAGGTCATAGAACTTAGCAGCGCACCGCTTTGAAACAGAACGCCGATGCGTCGCATGATCTGTTCCCGCTGCGCTGCATTTGCCCGCCAGAAATCCTGCTGGCCGTAGAAAATCGAACCTTTCGCCGGAGTCTGCAATCCGATCAAATGCATGAGCAACGTACTTTTGCCACAACCACTGCCCCCCATGACGACGAAGATGTCCCCCCGATTGACCGTGAAACTGAGGTCACGCTGAATCAGGAAATCGCCATAGGCCATGGTCAGATTATCCACAGTGATTACAGCTTCTGTCATAGTGCTAAACAGGCTTATATTCCGAGCCGGTCACAGACCAGCGTGACAATGGAATCCGCAACCACAATAAAGACGATACTGGTCACCACTGCCGAGGTCGCCGCATCACCCACCGCCGAGGCGCTACGCCCACATTGCAAACCGCGCATGCAGCCGGCCAAGGCAATCAGAACACCAAACAGGGCGCATTTGAAGACACCGATAAAGAAATCCGTCAAGTGAACCGATTCGGCGGTTCGATGTATGAATTGTGTCACCGGGATATCAAAGAAGGCGATACTGACCAGCCCACCGCCGATGATGCCGAGCAGATCTGAATAAAGACAGAGAAATGGCATAACCAGAATCAGCGCCAGCATTCGCGGCAACACCAGAAACTCCATCGGTGCGAACCCCATCACCCTCAGGGCAGAAATCTCCATATTGACGTTCATGGTGCCAATCTGGGCCGCAAAGGCCGCTCCGGAACGGCCCGCCATGATGATGGCCGTCATCAGGGCGCCCATTTCGCGCGTCATGCCCAAGGCCACCAAATCGGCGATGTAAAGCTGAGCGCCGAACATAGCAAGCTGGACCGCCCCAACAAAGGCCAGAATCAAACCCACCAACAGGCTAATCAGGGTGACGATGGGTACGGCAGAGGGGCCGCATTCCTGAATTTGCAGCCATAAATCTATCCGCCTGAAACGGGCCTTGCCCGCTATCAGGGCCAGCCCCGCCAGCGTCGCCTCGCCCAGGAAGCGGGTCAGAAACAGGCCGTCTTCCCAAAATCTGCGTGCACCCTCACCTATCTCGGCCAACCACACCACGCGAGAAGCCGATCGCCTGGCTCCCTCTCTTTCGGGTACCGCCGACGCCAAATCCAGCAAGGAGCGAACCCCCGGGGGCATCCGGCTAACGTCCAGAGAGACCTTACCCGCAGAGCAGCCTTGCCTCAGATCGAGAAGAAACGTCATGAATGCACTATCCCAGCGGCCCAAACCCTGCCCATCAAGAATCACCGGTCCGGTACCGGATGGCTGCCCCAGTTCGGCCAGGATGGCGCCCACATCCATCAGGCCGGCATGCTCCATACACCAGTCGCCACTAAAAGACAGATGCAAGCCGCTTTTGCCTTGCGGAGTAATGGACCAGGTAGGCTTCATCAAGGAATGAGTCAATGGGGGTGAAAACCAAGTCAAATCATACACAAACAATGGGAATTCCGTGCAGGCATGCTGGTGACATTTGATCTGCACCAGCCGCGACGAGATGAATCTTCAATCAATCGTCCGCGAAACATTCGGGATACAATGCGCCCCATTTCGAACCTGACTTTTTCGGCAGGAGCATCCCCTTTGTCCGGCCCCCACGACGTTTTCATCTGTCATGACCCGTCTTCTGCCATAGCCGTCAAACGACTGACGGCTGCGCTGGCGGTGAGGGGGATCTCCAGCTTCGCCTTTGAAGGTGACTCCGGCAGCGGCCTTCAGCCAAAACTCGCCATCTCCAAAAGCTTTCTCGTATGGGCATCCGAAGGTTTCTTCCGGTCACGGGGATGCCAGACGCATCTCGCCATGGCCTGGATTGCGCAAGGACAAGAGCCCCCTTCTGCGGCGGAACGAATTCTGGTGGTCAACGCCGAGTCAGGCCTGAAGCACATCTATCCATTGCACCTCAGGCACCGGATTATTGCCCCCGCCACGGATGAACTCGATACGCAGACACTCACCGTGCTGGCAGAAAAAATTGATGCCTGCTGTAAGCGGCTGAATGGCACTCTCGGTGGACTTTACCCTCAGACACAGGTGGGCTGGCGCGAACCATACGACACCCTAACCCAGGACCCCGCCTTTTTTGCCGGCAGGGAGCGCGAACTCTGGGATATTCACAACGGCTTAAACCCACCCTCCACCAGCCGCCAGAACGGCCATCCCGCGCCTTCCATTGTGGTATCGGGCGCACCCGGGCTGGGCAAGTCCACCCTCACCCGGGAATACGCCTTCCGCTTCGGCGCAGCCTATCCGGGAGGGATATTCCGCCTTTCGGCACGCGAGGCAGTCCCTGCGGCGAGGCTGAGAGAACTCAGCGTAAATCCCGCACTAAAACCGCAACTACTGGCATTACTCAGCCAGCTCAGTCCTGGCACCGAGCGCGACGGACATATCCCGCTGGACAGCTTGATCGCCGATTTAGGGCATCACTTACATGACCTGGGCAAGCCTTTTCTCTGGATAGTCGACGACGTCCCGGAAGGGATTAACGGCCCTGTGCTTCATCAATGGATGGCTCCCGCCCCGCATAATCAAGCCATGCGGCTGGGACACACCATTTTCGTCACCCGTAGCCAGCGCTATGACCACAGGGGAGAGCCCATCCACCTGCCGATTCTGGATGAGCAGGCCGGCAACATCGCGCTCACTCATGGCAAACCGCCAGTACGCGGAGAAGAACTGGAGGCGGCAAATTGGCTAACCGGCACGGTAGGCCGTCATCCTCGCTTCATCACCATGATCGCCGCACTGGCAGAAGGACATCGGCGCCACCGGCATGCGACTTTCGGCTGGTTGCTACAAAAACTCGAAAAGAAAAACCGGCCGGCCAGCGAACTCAGCCAGCGCTGGCCAGGGCAGTTCCCCGAAGCCAAAGAAACCGCCTGCGCGGCCGTGATCCTGGAAACCCTGCGAACACTCCATGGTTCCGCCCGGGACATACTCAGACTGGCCGCCGAATTAGGGGATTCGCCTCTGCCTCAGGATTTCCTGGTGGAGTGTCTGGTTCTAAGTGGTTTAAGCGCCGACGACCGGAAAGAAGACCTCTTCACCATTTTCCTTAATGAACCCCAGGAAGTCCCCCTGTCGCCCGACACTGCCCGATCCTACATCGAAGCAGGAACAGCCAGCCTGGTAAAACAGGGCCTGGCAACGCCCACCGACAATGCGCTGCAAATCTGTGATCTGGCGAGCAAGACGATCAATCAGGTAGTGGCCGTTTCACCACGGCAACTCTTGTTGAAAGAATCCGCGCTGCAAGCCCTCTATGTCATCGCCGAAGCATGCCACGCCAAGCATGACTGGAACCGCCTCAACGCGCTGGCGGCTCACGGGCGAAAACTGATAGACGACCTGCGCGACCGCCCAATCGAGCCGGAGGACAGTGCCGCCGAAATCACCGGACGCATCCGTCTGGCTATCCATCTCGCCGACCTGGATCTCATGAATGGTGCACGCAATCGCGCAATGCAGTCATATCGGGCCGCCAGCGCCTACCTGGTAAGAGCCATGGCGATTGACCCGCAGAATGGTGCGCGGCAGCGGGATTTTGCCCGAATTCAGGAACAGCTCGGCGATTTGCTGGTAGAACAAAAAGACCCCGCATCCGCGTTGGATCATTTCCGGAAAAGTCTCGGCATCCGCACCTTAATCGCCAAACAGGAAACCTTGGGACAGGATCGTCTGCGTGACCCGCTGCGGTTGAACATCAAAATCGGGAGCCTCCAAAAAGAACTGGGAGACACCGAAGGTGCCCTGCAATGCCAGCAAACCGTGCATGGCTTGATTGGCAAACTGCTTCACCTCACACCGGAAGAGAGTTCACTGGAGTTCGACCTGGCAACCAGCCACGCCGATCTCGCGGAGCTGCATGTCAGCCTGAAAGATACAGAAACGGCGATGATCCAGCTGGACCATGCGCTCGCTCATTTCCAGAAACTGACTGAAACCCATCGCGATCAGGTTCAGTACGCCCGCGCGTCGGCAACCATCCACAATCGTATTGGCGACATCCTGCGATCGAAGGATGACCTGTCCGGGGCGCTCAACCGCTATCGCACTGCCCTGGCCATCGCCGATAACGCAGCCCGCCTTCAGCCCGGCAACCCTGAATGGCAAAGGGATGTCGCCATCTGCCACAACAACCTGGGCGATACCCTGAGTGGTCTGGACGATCCCATCGAGGCTGACCAGCATTTCCAGCATTTTCTGGTAATCGCCGAAGATCCAGCCTACCGCTCGGCCTTCGAAGGCATTCGCCGCCGCGATATTGCAGCGGTTCAGATCAAGCTGGGGCGCAGCCGCGAACTGGAAAAAAACACGGTCGCCGCCCTTTCCCAATATCAAACCGCACGCGGCATCATCGAACAACTCGCCATTGAGTTCCCCGAAAACACCCTGCTACGTGAGGATCTCGGCTGGCTCCGCCACAAAATTGGACGTTTGACCGAACGTCACGAAGCAGATCTGCGCCGGCTGGCCCGAGTCCAGGCCGCTGAAGCCAACCCAGCGCCTTAAAACCCGGCGTGATTGTCATCCCCGCCGGGTTTTAAGGATAATAAGCGGCCCATTCACCCCCGCCGTACCCCTCCGAATGAAAAAACGCCTGGAAAGATTGCTGCAGGAAGCGATTGCCATCCTTGAAAAGGACGGCACCTTACCGGCTAAACTGGACCTCCCCTGCCTGGTGGAGCGCGCCCGGGATGCCCAGCACGGCGACTACGCCACCAATCGGGCGATGACGCTGGCCAAGCCGGCACGCAGCAACCCAAGGGCTCTTGCAGAAAAAATCATGGCCGTCCTGCCCGCTGACCCCAGCGTAACCAAGGTCGAAATGGCGGGGCCCGGATTCATCAACTTCTTCATCGACCCGCAGGCCCAGTTCGGCGTGGTCCGGAACATCCACGAAGCCGGCCATGAATATGGCAAAAGTCAGTCCGGCGCGGGAAAACGGGTTCAGGTCGAATTCGTCTCCGCCAACCCGACCGGCCCCCTGCACGTCGGCCATGGCCGTGGCGCAGCCTATGGCGCGGTGGTTGCCAACCTGCTGGCGGCCATTGGTTTCGACGTACAGCGCGAATATTACGTCAACGACGCCGGCCGGCAGATGGACATCCTCGCCGCCAGCGTCTGGCTGCGTTACCTGGAAGAATGCGGCGACACCCTGATATTTCCCAGCAATGGCTACCGTGGCGAATACGTCCGTACCATTGCCTTCGACCTGCACAAGACCGAAGGGGAGCGGCTGCGCCGGCCAGCCAGCGAAGTTTTCGCCGGTATTCCCGCCGACGAACCGCAGGGCGGCGACAAGGAAACGCATATCGACGCACTGGTAAATAAAGCCAAGGAACTGCTCGGCCCCGTCGACTATCGCCTTGTTTTTGACGCCGGGCTCAACGACATCCTCGCCGACATCCGGCAGGATCTGGAGGAATTCGGGGTGCGCTATGAGGCGTGGTTCTCCGAGCGCGGCCTGACCGAGTCTGGCTCCGTCGATCGTTCGCTGGAAAAACTGCGGGACGCCGGCTACCTCTACCATCAGGATGGCGCAACGTGGTTTGCCTCGACGCGCCTCGGCGACGAAAAAGACCGCGTAGTCGTGCGCGAAAACGGTCAGATGACCTACTTCGCCTCCGACATCGCCTACCACATGCAGAAGCTGGAACGCGGCTTCGACCGCATCATCAACATCTGGGGGGCCGATCACCATGGATATATCCCGAGGGTAAAGGCGGCCATCGAAGCACTGGGCGGCGCACGCGACAAACTTGAAGTACTGCTGGTGCAGTTTGCCGTGCTTTATCGTGGCGATGAAAAGGTACAGATGTCGACCCGCTCAGGCGACTTCGTAACGCTGCGTCAGCTGCGCAACGAAGTCGGCAAGGACGCTGCCCGTTTCTTCTACGTGATGCGCAAGTCAGACCAGCACATGGATTTCGACCTCAAACTGGCCACCTCGCGCACCAACGAGAATCCGGTCTATTACGTCCAGTATGCCCATGCCCGCGTGTGCAGCGTGTTCCGCCAGCTCGACGAAAAAGGCCTGCCACGCAATCTGGCCAGTGGTATGGCGCATCTCGGCCGCCTGACCGAAGCCAATGAGATCTCGCTAGTTGGGGTGCTCGCCCGCTACCCGGAAGTGATCGAACAATCCGCCCTGCAGCATGCACCGCATCATCTCATCCACTATCTGCGCGACCTTGCGGCTGAACTGCATACCTATTACAACTCGCACCAGTTTCTGGTCGAGGACGCCGACCTCCGCGACGCTCGCCTGAACCTGATTGCCGCCGTGCGCCAGGTCATCGCCAACGGCCTCACCTTGCTCGATGTGTCGGCACCGGAATCGATGTAATCCATGCCGCAAGACCTAAAACATCGCGTCCCGGCTTTTCGGAAAAAAAAGCGTAGCCCCCTCTTCACCCGATTGGGATGGAGCCTGCTGGCTATCGGCCTGTTGACGGGCATCGCTGCCCTGACCCTGCCACGGCATGGGTCCGAATCAGGCCAAAGCCGCCCGGCGCTGCTCGCCATGCCGTCTCCGCCGGAACCGCAATTCAGCTTTTTCAAATTACTCCCCGATAGCGAGCAGAAAATCCCGGAAAGTGCCATCAGGAGCGAGAAGCGAGAGGTTCGACAGGGAAAAGCGCCGGTCGTGGGTCAGTATTACCTTCAGTTGGGCGCATTCAAAAGTCAGGAGCAAGCCGAGGCCTTGAAAACCCGGCTGGAGGCTTTTGCGAAACTCAAACCCAGGCTGGAACAGATCAATCTGGAATACACCCGCTGGTATCGGGTAAAGTTGGGGCCATACCAGACCATCCCCGATGCCAGCCAGGTCCGGCTGTTTCTGCGGGACAGAAACATCGACAGCATCATGCAGACGCCGGCGGAATAAGCCCTTTCCCAACCGCAGCGACCACCTACCGTAAAACACCATGAGAATTCTTCACACCATGATCCGGGTGGGCAATCTGGATCGCTCAATCGCCTTTTACACCGAAGTGCTCGGTATGCGTCTCCTGCGCCAGCACGATTACCCGGACGGCAAGTTCACCCTGGCTTTCGTCGGCTATCAGGATGAAAAGGACGGCACCGTGATCGAACTGACCCATAACTGGGATACCGATCACTATGACCTTGGCACCGGCTTCGGCCATATCGCGATTGAAGTCGACGATGCCGCCCGAGCCTGTGACCTCACCCGCCGGCGCGGCGGCAGTGTCCTGCGTGAAGCCGGACCAATGCAACATGGCACGACCATCATTGCCTTTGCCGCCGACCCGGATGGCTACAAGATCGAGTTCATCCAGAAAGGCAGCGGAACCCATTGACCCCAGCCCGGCCGCCACCATGCCCTCTCGCTGACATGGCCATCACCACCGACATTACCCTGGCCGTCGAGCAGCTGCGCCGGGGGGGCGTAGTGGCCTTCCCAACCGAGACCGTCTATGGCCTCGGGGCAGATGCCAGCAACCCAGCCGCCACCCAGCGGATTTTCACCATCAAGGGCCGGCCCGCCAACCATCCGCTGATCGTCCACATTGGCGACGCCGGGATGATGCCGGAATGGGCACGGGAGATTCCTCCCGCCGCCAGACGGCTGGCCGGATGCTTCTGGCCCGGCCCGCTGACGCTGATACTCAAGCGCGGCAAGGCACCAATGGAAGTGACGGGCGGGCAGGACAGCGTCGGCCTGCGGATGCCGGATCATCCGGTCGCTCTGGAATTACTCCGCGCCTTCGGCGGCGGCATCGCCGCCCCCTCGGCCAACCGTTTCGGCCGGGTCAGCCCGACCCGCGCCGTCCACGTGCGGGATGAGCTCGGCGATGACGTAGACCTGATTCTGGAAGGGGGCAATTGCCGTGTCGGGCTGGAATCCACCATCCTCAGCCTCATCGATGAGCAACCCCGGCTGCTCCGGCCCGGCGCAATTTCCCAGGCCGAGCTGGAGATCGCTCTCGGTGAGACCATCCTGACAGGGACTCAAACCACGGTGCGCGCGCCCGGTATGCTGGATTCCCACTACGCTCCACACACGCGGATGCTGATCTGCCCGACCGAAAACCTGGTTGCCGCCGCCGTCAATTTAATCAGCCAGAACCAGCGGCTGGCCGTGATGCAGCGTACTCCCCTTCAGTTTTCAGCCGGCATCCTGACCTGGCCCATGCCGGAACACGCCACCGGCTATGGTCAAGCACTGTATGCGGCACTCCGCGACCTCGACCAGCGGGGACTGGATGTCATTCTCGTCGAGCAACCACCTGACGATCCGGCCTGGCGGGCAATCAATGACCGGCTGGGCCGAGCCAGCCATGACGTCAGGCACTCACTCGCCGAACCCTGAATTATTCCAAGCCGCCCCACGCGGCCTCACCCCGCCTTACTGACAGGACTCTAGCCCCATGATGACCCTCGGCGAACTGACCGGCCTGCTGCCTCAGGCCACCCTGACGGGCAAGCCAGACATTCTGTTCCAGCAGGTCAGTACCGACACCCGCCACCTGCCCGGAGACTGCGTGTTTTTTGCGCTAAAGGGGGAGCGATTCGACGCACATGACTTTGCCGGTCAAGCCGTTGCCGGGGGGGCTGTTGCCGTGGTGGTGGAGCGTCCTCTGCCACTGGACGTTGCCCAGATCATGGTGCCCGATACCCGTCTGGCGCTGGGTGCAGCGGCGGCTGGCTGGCGGGCCCGCTTTGCTCTGCCTGTCATCACCGTGACGGGCAGCAACGGCAAGACGACCGTAACGCAAATGCTGGCAGCAATCCTCGCGGCCGCTTCCGGGGAAGAAGGCCGGCTGGCCACCCGGGGTAATCTCAACAACGACATCGGCCTGCCACTGACCCTGTTCCGCCTGGCTCCCGGGCATCGTCAAGCCGTAGTCGAGCTGGGCATGAACCACCCTGGCGAAATTGCCTATCTGGCACAGCTGGCCCAACCCACGATCGCTCTGGTCAACAATGCACAGCGCGAGCACCAGGAGTTCATGGGCACCGTCGAAGCCACCGCCCATGAAAACGGGGCATCAATTGCCGCCCTGCCAGCGGATGGCGTGGCAGTATTCCCTGCCGATGACGATTGCGCGCCCATTTGGCGCGAGCTGGCGGGTAACCGGCGCATTGTCGATTTTGGTTTCCGCCAAGCGGCCACCATCAGTGCCCGTTTTCAGCCGGTGCCAAGCGGTATACGGGTCAGCCTTGATACACCGGCCGGTCCAATCGAAATCGGGCTGCGTTTGGCCGGTGCCCATAACGCCCATAACGCAGCGGCAGCAGCGGCGGCCGCATTCGCTGCCGGCATCGGGCCCGACAGCATTCGGCAAGGACTGGAGGCTTTCTCTCCCGTGACGGGCCGTGGCGTCATCCAGCACGCAACCACCGGGGCCACGGTCATCGACGACACCTATAATGCCAATCCCGACTCCGTGCAGGCCGCAATCGACTTGCTCGCCACGCTGGAAGGACCGACGGTGCTGGT
>SXGU01072937.1_pt1 | contig 28637 bp, 32 predicted proteins | sample 3174531 | NCBI WGS metagenome assembly SXGU01 (sample SAMN11356863, study PRJNA531348) | freshwater metagenome | isolation source: freshwater sample F1-140 | place: China: Fuxian Lake, Yuxi | collected 2017-12-25 | reverse complement strand
TGATCTTCACGGCCGTTTCGATCGTGCGCAGTTATGCGCTGCGCCGGGGGTTTGAAACCCTGCGAGTGCGTCAGGGCGCCCAACGGATAGCCGCTGATGCGGCAAATTCATCGGTTTAAAGACGCAATAGGTGCGGAGATTGTCTTGACTGTGCGGTGAAAACCGCCCACAATCACCGCATGAAAAGCGAAGATAAACGGTACATCTGGCAGCAAAACGACTGGCCGCACTGGATTTATGACCACAAGCGGCTGGCACCGTTGCTCGCCCAGGTCCACATGGCGCAAGGGCATCTGCTCGGCCGCATGCACGACCTGGGGCTGGATGTCCGCGATCAGGCCACGCTGCGTGTCCTAACCGAGGATGTGCTCAAGACCAGCGAAATCGAAGGCGAGAAACTCAACCCCGATTCGGTGCGGTCGTCTATCGCACGCCGCCTTGGTGTCGACATCGGTGCCTTGGCTCCGGCGGACCGGCATGTCGATGGTGTGGTGGACATGGTGCTAGACGCTACCCAGCGGCACAACACACCCCTGACAGCAGAGCAATTGTTCGGCTGGCACGCGGCCATGTTTCCCACCGGCTACAGCAGTCTCACCAAAATTCGCGTCGGGCAATGGCGCGACGACGCTCAAGGGCCAATGCAAGTGGTCTCAGGTCCCGTCCATCGCCAGAAGGTTCATTACGAAGCACCGCCAGCCCATGTACTGGATGCCGAGATGGGAGACTTCCTGACTTGGTTCAATCTGGAACAGCACGACGACCCGGTGATCAAGGCAGGTCTGGCGCACTTGTGGTTCGTGACTATTCATCCCTTCGAGGATGGCAATGGTCGTATCGCGCGTGCCGTGGGCGACATGGCGCTCGCCCGTGCAGAACAGTCGGCACAGCGCTTCTATAGCCTGTCGGCCCAAATTCGCCAGGAGTACAAGGATTACTACGACTGCCTCGAAGCCACGCAAAAAGGCGACATGGATGTCACCGCTTGGCTAGAGTGGTTCCTGGCCTGTCTGCTGCGAGCCATACAGGGGGCCGAAACCACACTGGCGCAGGTGCTGGCCAAGGTGCGCTTCTGGCAACACTGGGCCGGGGTGCCGATGAACGATCGTCAGATCAAACTGCTGAACAAGTTGCTCGATGGCTTCGATGGGAAACTGACCAGCAGCAAGTGGGCGGCGATTGCCAAGTGCTCACAGGACACAGCGCTGCGCGATATCTCCGATCTGGTGGAACGCGGGGTATTGAAGAAATCTGATGCCAGTGGCCGCAGCACCAGTTATGAATTGACGCCGGTGGGCGATCAAACCTGATCGCAGGCCAGCATGTTCACGCTTCGCTGCACCAAAAAACTGCTCGACCGGGTTCAACCGCAGATTGCAGCGCCGTGCAACGCGGACACACGATTGGGCAACTGGTATGCCACGGCATTGTTCTGGAAGCCGCAAATGGCGCTGCTGGTGAACGAGCGAACGCTGTTGCCGGTGCTGATGCCTATGGCGCCGGCGGCCACATTGGCCAAGCGATTTCCAGCAGCGCTGAAAGAAGTGCTGCAGGGTTTGGACCTGCCCGCCGAATTCATTCAGGCCGAAGTCGAGGGTATGAGCGAAGTGGTCTATGCCAAGACGGCGAATCGCAGTGTGGTGGGCATGATGAACGAATTTGCTTTCCTCGCCGAGGCATTCCGCGACCGAGGTGCTCCCGTAGATACCTTGGCGTTGTCACTAAAGTTGGCAGGCGTGCCTTGTGGGCCACTCTCCAAAGGGGCTGGCTTTCCGGAGGATGCTGTGCGTGAGTTGGCCGCTGGCGGCGGCGTTCATTGAGTGGTATCTGCTATTCGACCAAGGCCGCTTCGACGATTTCGCAGTGAATCACAAAGCCGATCAGGTAAGGCATGCCACGCGGGATGCCATAGTCTTTGCTGGCCTGGCGACCGATGGTCCAATTCATCCAGCGTTTGGTGGCTTGCTCGATGGCGGCATTGAGGGTGGCGCCGGCGTACAGGCTGTTGTGAACATCGTCAGCAAAGTGACGGCCATAGCGGCTGTCAAGGAAGGTCCGTACCGATTCGAGGGGCTGCCCAGTGGCATCGGAAATCGCAGTCATCGCGATCGGCCAAGCCACTTCGGCTTGATCTCGAAGGTTGCCAAAAAATCCCCAATCAGGGTTGGTCGTTGCAGGCATTTGAGTGGTCATCTTGAGCTCCGGTTCTGCGTTTGCAATGACACCATTGACGCGCTGTTCAATCGCAAAGCCAAGGCTTTGATCGAAGAACATGGACAGCATGGCTGTGCCGCCACTAGCCAAGCCTCGCGATGTACCGACAAAAGTCGCTGCCACTCGGATCCGCATACAGGTAGGGACGTCCGGGTGCGTGAATTTCCACGCACAACCGACCTTGCCCCAGATAACCACCTTTGCCCGCGAGCCAATCGCGCGACGTCAGCAGGTTGGCAGCGAAGCCGTCGAACTCTTCCGGGGTCATGGTCCGCGTCTCGGTGATGTAGACCAGATAGTCGCCGGTGGCACACATGACCTTGAGGTCCACCGGCTTGCGCGCGAAAGGCAGACGGATGCCGAGTTCTTCGACCTGGATGTCGTTGCCGTCGACCGTGAAAGTTCGCGGCGTGCGTTCAATCGTGATCGTCATCTGAGTTCTGGTTGGTGGAATGTTCATGCTGCCTCCGTGCCGCTGGTTGCGGACTCGATGCGATAGACCCGCTGTCCGCCGACTTCCTTGGTGGACGTGATGGTCAGCCCCAGGCGTTTCTTGAGCGTGCCTGCCAACGTCCCACGGCATGTGTGCTGTTGCCACTGAGTGGCCTCCATGATCTGCGCGATCGTGGCGCCCTCGGGGCGTTTGAGCATCTCGATTACCAAGGCCTGCTTGCTGTCAGGGCGGGTGCGGTGCGGCTTGTCCTTTGCAGTTTGCCAACTGGCCTCGGCCGTGGTCACCGCTGATTCGAGTTCCGGATCGTCCACCGTGATGGTCGGCGTCAAGGCGCCCGGTCGGGGAAGGCCCAGGGCGTCGTAGCCCTCGGCAGCGACCACCCAGTCATCGCCGTCGGGCGTGATCAGGGCGCGTTTGAACAAGCCTTCGAGCACCTTGGCGCGTGCGCCACCTTTGATGTGCTCGGGGAACCAGGCAATCTTGCCGCCGCTGTCCCGCACGGCGTGCTGCAGGATGGCTTGCTGGTTGGGGTTGAGTATCGTGGCCATGGCTGCCCCAGGCGTTCATTGTCACGATGTTGGTCGCGTTTGCTTTGCGTGTGCGGTGTATCGGCTGCTTCGGCGTGCCACCGGCTGCGCGCAGCCCAGCGTCAAGCGCGGCTTGCAAGGCTGACTTCACGCCCCAGACGCTGACGTCATGGAAGTCCAGGCGGTCGCTGTGCTGGGTTTGCAGCGTCTCGATGAACAAGTGGTCCAGGGCAATCGATTCGAGCAGCAGGTCGATCTCATCGGCAGAAAGGTTGGCAGGTGCTGTGGCGGTGCTGCGAGTCTTGGGCATTTGGAGCCTCCGTTTGGTTGATGACGATGAGATTGACGCGCTGTTCGAGCCAAAAGCCAAGGCTTATCTAATCCCGGGTGATTCACTCGCCTTTGCATGACCAATCGCATCCAGGAGGCCACCCACTTGCACTGAGTTGAACTACACATGGGACTGTCCATTCGCGCCTACGCGCGCCACCGAGGCGTGTCGCACGTGGCCGTCAAGAAGGCCATCGACACCGGGCGCATCACGCCACTGCCGGACGGCACCATCGATCCAGTAGTGGCCGATGCCCAGTGGGCGGCCAATACCACACCGACCCGTCGGTCGGTAGCGGATGCAGCCACTGGCAAACCGGCTGCGCAGGTTTCCGCAGCAGCCCGCGAGATGCCGCAGACTCCCGCTAAGGTGGTGCGGGATACCCCTGAGCCACCACCCCCGGCGCTGTCATCCGGTGGCACGTCATTGCTGCAAGCGCGCACGGTCAACGAGGTCGTCAAGGCGCAAACCAACAAGGTGCGTCTGGCGCAGCTGAAAGGCGAACTGGTCGATCGCGCACAGGCCGTGGCCCACGTGTTCAAACTGGCCAGGGCCGAGCGCGATGCCTGGCTCAACTGGCCGGCGCGTATCTCAGCGCAGATGGCTGCAGGACTGGGTGTAGAACCGCACGCATTGCATGTGGCGCTGGATGCTGCCGTGCGCCAGCAACTGCAGGAGCTGGGCGACTTGCAGCCCAAGGTGGACTGAGCATGGACGAGCTCTACTACGAAGGCTGGGACGCGATCGAGCGGGCCTGGCGTGAAGGCCTCACACCGGATCCCTTGCTCACCGTATCCGAATGGGCCGACAAGCACCGGGTGCTATCGAGCAAGGCCGCTTCGGAGCCGGGCCGCTGGCGCACCAGCCGCACGCCTTACCTGCGCGAAATCATGGATTGCCTGTCACCCATGTCGCCAATCGAGCGGGTGGTGTTCATGAAGGGCGCTCAAATTGGGGGAACAGAATTAGGCCTTAACTGGATTGGCTACGTCATTCACCACGCCCCGGGTCCGATGATGGCGGTGTGGCCCACCGTCGAGATGGCCAAGCGGGCGTCCAAGCAGCGAATCGATGCATTGATCGAAGAAAGCCCCGCCATCCAGGAGCGGATCGCCCCGGCCCGCAGTCGCGATTCGGGCAACACCATCCTGGCCAAGGAGTTCCACGGTGGGGTGCTGGTGATGACCGGTGCCAACAGCGCGGTGGGCCTGCGCTCGATGCCCGTGCGCTACCTGTTCCTGGACGAGGTCGATGGTTACCCGCTGGATGTGGAAGGCGAAGGCGATGCGATCTCGCTAGCCGAGGCGCGCACCCGCACCTTTGCCCGCCGCAAGATCCTGATCGTCTCGACGCCGACGATTGCCGGTGCAAGTGCAGTGGAGCGCGAGTTCGAAGCATCGGACCAGCGCCGCTATTTCGTGCCGTGTCCGCATTGCGACCACCGCCAGTGGCTGCGGTTTGAGCAGCTGCGCTGGGAGCGCGGCCAGCCGGAAACGGCGGCCTACATCTGCGAGTCATGCAGCCAGCCGATCGCCGAGCACCACAAGACCTGGATGCTGGACAACGGCCAGTGGCAGGCCTGCGCACAGGAAAACGCCGGACGCACGGCCGGGTTTCATCTGTCGAGCCTGTACAGCCCCGTGGGCTGGCGCAGTTGGGCAGACATTGCCCGGGCCTGGGAGTCGGCCGCCATGTCAGACACCCGATCGGCCTCTGCCATCAAGACCTTCAAGAACACTGAACTGGGTGAGACCTGGGTTGAAGAGGGTGAGGCACCGGATTGGCAGCGCCTGCTGGAGCGCCGCGAGGATTACCGCATCGGCACCGTGCCTGCGGGTGGCTTGCTGCTGACCGCCGGTGCCGACGTGCAGAAGGACCGTATCGAAGTCTCGGTCTGGGCCTTCGGGCGGGGCAAGGAATCGTGGCTCATCGAGCATCGGGTATTGATGGGTGACACGGCCAGAGCGGAAGTCTGGTCATCGCTGGCAAAGGTGCTTTCTGAAACCTGGACCCACAGCAGTGGTTGCCAACTGAGCCTGGCGCGTGTGGCGCTGGACACCGGCTACGCCACACAGGAGGCCTATGCGTTTGTGCGCAGCGTGCGCGACACGCGGCTCATGCCGATCAAGGGTATTGGCGGCGGTGCGGCGCTGATCGGCACGCCCACGGCTGTGGACGCCACGGCCAGTGGCAAGAAGCTGCGCCGGGGCATCAAGGTGTTCCCGGTGGCAGGCGGCATCGCCAAGCTGGAGTTCTACAACAACCTGCGCAAGAGCGCCGAGGTGGCGGATGACGGTGTGACAACGATCTACCCGGCAGGCTTTGTGCACCTGCCCAAGGTTGATGCCGAGTACCTGCAGCAGATCTGCGCCGAGCAATTGATCACGCGGCGCGACCGCAACGGCTTTGCCAACCGTGAGTGGCAAAAGATGCGCGAGCGCAACGAAGCCTTGGACTGCTACGTCTACGCCCGGGCGGCCGCAGCAGCTGCTGGCCTGGACCGTTTCGAGGATCGCCACTGGCAAGAACTCGAAAAACAACTCGGCGCCGGTCCACCAACGGCTGCCGTACCTACTGACACACCCGAGGCCACCCGAGAACAGCAATTCGACGGTGGCCTCGTTACTTCTGGCAGCGCCAAACCGAACCCGCGTCGGGTGGTGCGCAGCCGATGGATGACCTGAACATGACCTACACCCCTGAACACCTGCAGGCCTTGCGCGAAGCGCTGGCCAGCGGGGAGCACCGCGTGACCTACGACGGCAAGAGCATCGAATACCGCAGCGTGGCCGATCTGAAGGCTGCGATCGCTGAAGTCGAAGCCACCATGGCTCGTGAATCCGGCGCGCCCAAATCGCGCCAGATCCGCGTAATCACCAGCAAGGCGCTCTGATGGCCTGGCTCAAAACCATGAGCCGGATCAGCCGGCGAATGTTCGGTGCCACACCGGTCTACGACAGCACCGGTGGCGGTCGCCGGGCCCTGGCTTGGATGCCCAGCAACCCCGGCGCTGTGGCCGCCCTGTCGCTGGCCCAAGACGAACTGCGCGCCAAGAGCCGTGACCTGGTCCGGCGCAACGCCTGGGCGGCTGCGGGTATCGAAGCCTTTGTGGCCAATGCCATTGGGACTGGCATCAAGCCGCAGAGCATGGTCCAGGACCAGACTACGCGAGAGGCGATTCACAGCCTGTGGTGGGACTGGTGCGAGCAGGCTGATGCTGCTGGGCTCACCGACTTCTACGGTCTACAGGCACTCGCTACTCGCGCCATGCTCGAAGGTGGCGAAGCGCTGATCCGACTGCGTTACCGCCGGACTGAAGATGGCCTGCCGGTGGCACTGCAGATCCAGGTACTGGAAGCCGAGCACCTGCCAACCACCATGAACCGGGATCTGCCCGGTGGCAATGTCATCCGCTCCGGCATTGAGTTCGACCGGCTGGGTCGGCGGGTGGCCTACCACCTGTACCGCTCGCACCCCAATGATGGGCTGCTGGCACCGATGTCTAGCAGTGCCGGTGGCGGTATGGACACTGTCCGGGTGGATGCCGGTGAGGTGATCCACCTGTTCCGTCCCTTGCGTCCAGGCCAGATCCGGGGCGAGCCATGGCTCACCCGGGCGCTCGTGAAACTCAACGAGCTGGACCAGTACGACGACGCGGAGCTGGTCCGCAAGAAAACCGCCGCCATGTTCGCCGGCTTCATCACCCGCATGGCCCCGGAAGACAACCTGATGGGTGAGTCGGCGGCCGATGTCAACGGCGTGGCGCTCGCGGGCATGGAGCCCGGCACGCTACAAATCCTGGAGCCGGGAGAAGACATCAAGTTCTCGGCGCCTGCCGATGTCGGCAGTTCTTACGCCGAATTCATGCGCCAGCAGTTTCGCGCGGTGGCCGCCGCAATGGGCATCACCTACGAGATGCTCACGGGTGATCTAACGCAGGTGAACTACTCCTCGATCCGGGCCGGGTTGCTGGAGTTCAGGCGTCGCTGCGAAGCCTTGCAGCACGGCGTGATCGTGCACCAGTTGTGCCGACCGATCTGGCGGGCCTGGATGGACCAGTCGGTGCTCGAGGGCACGCTCAATTTGCCCGGTTATCGTAAAACTCAGCGCCAGTACCAGGCGGCCAAGTGGATCCCGCAGGGCTGGAAATGGGTGGATCCGCAGAAGGAATACAACGCCATGAAGTTGGCCATTCGTGCCGGCCTCATGAGTCGCTCGGAAGCGATCTCTGGCAACGGCTACGACGCCGAAGATGTCGATCGTGAAATTGCTGCCGACAACGCCCGAGCCGATGATTTGGGATTGGTCTTCGATTCGGATCCACGCTACGACCAGCCGATGCCCACCAACACACCATCACCCTCGTGCAGCGATGCTGCGCCGACGGATCTCTCAACCGATACCTCACTGGAGTAGCCCATGCTGCCTCACCTTGCTTCCCGCCTGTTCGGGACGCCTTTGCTCGTCCATCGTGCCAAACTCGACGTCATTCTGGCGGTGATGGGCGAACGCCTGGGCCTGGCTGCGCCGGTCGTCGATCTGGCCTTGCCCATCCCGAAACCCACAACGGCCTCGCCGACAGGTATCGCGGTCATCCCGGTATACGGCACCCTGGTCAAGCGCTCGCTGGGCATGGAAGCCGCCTCGGGCCTCACGTCCTACAGCGAGATTGCCGCCCTGCTGGATACGGCACTCGCCGACCCCATGGTCACTGGCATCTTGCTGGACATCGATTCCCCGGGTGGCGAAGCCTCGGGCAGTTTCGAATTGGCGCGCCGCGTGCGCGAGGTGGCCGCTATGAAACCCGTCTGGGCGGTGGCGAACGACGCGGCGTATTCGGCGGCCTATGCGATCGCTGCCAGCGCCCAGCGCTTATATGTCACCGAAACCGGGGGCGTGGGTTCGATTGGTGTCATCGCACTGCATGTCGATCAGTCGGTCAAGGATGCGACCGATGGCTATCGCTACACCGCCATCACTGCTGGGGCGCACAAGAACGACTACTCGACCCATGAGCCACTGTCGGATGCCGCCAAGTCGGAGTTGCAGGGCGAAGTGGATCGGCTCTACGCGATCTTTACCGAACACGTCGCTGCCATGCGTGTCCTGGACGTCGATGCTGTGCGCGCCACCGAAGCAGGTCTTTACTTCGGCGGCAATGCCGTGACCCAAGGCCTGGCCGATGGCGTGCAGACGCTGGAGGCGACGCTCGCCGAGTTCCACCAATTCATCAACGCCCGTAACCATTCGCCGTCTCAGGTGCGGGGCGTCATCCGTGCTGAGACGGCACTTCCCCACAAGGAGTTATCCATGTCATCTGACAACCCCCTCCCAGAAAACTTACCCATGGACACCGATGAGCCTGCCGCACAGGTAGCCAAGTTGGTGGCCGATGCCCGCCGAGAAGTGACGCAGACCGCACAGGCCATTGCCGAAGTTTGCATGCTGGCCGGATGCCCGGACCGTGCGGCGGAATTCATTGCGTCCGGCAAGACCGAGGCGGATGTGCGCCGCGTGCTGATCGATGCACGGGCGGCCCAGACCGAATCGACGGAGATCCGTTCGACCATCACCGCTGAGGCCGGCACAGCCATTCCCTCGCACGCAGAGACTTCCCCCATCGTTGCCGCCGTCAAAAAACTCACTGGCACCGCTTAAGAAAGGAAATCCACCATGTCCGTCATGACCCAACCGAAAGACCTGGCCGACCTGCTGCGCTTTGAGGGCGAGAGCCGCTATTCCCGCGAACGCGTGACGCTCGCCGCTGGGCACAACCTGATCCTGGGCACGGTCATCGCCACCGATACCGCCACCGGCAAGATTGCCCCGCTCGATCCGGCCGACACCGGTTCACTCAGCCAGGCCAGCGGCGTACTGATCAACGACTGTGATGCCACCAGTGCCGACCACCCGGACGCCCTGGTGATAGTACGCCACGCCATCGTCTTGCGTGATGCCCTGATTTGGCCGGAAACCATCACGACAGAGCAAAAGGCTGCGGCCATCGCGCAATTGCGTGATCTGGGCATCCTGGTCCGCGACGCTGCCTGATTCTCGGTTACTTCACTGATCCCTTTCCGTCATCCCTTCGGCCCGCTGGTCATCCCGCGGGCCGTTCCTTTTATTGGAGCGCTCTCATGCAAAACCCTTTCCAGAATCCCGGGTTCTCGATGGCCAGCCTCACGGCGGCGATCAACCTCATCCCCAACCGCTACGGTCGGCTGGAAGAACTCAACCTGTTTCCCGCCAAGCCCGTGCGCACCCGCTCCGTGGTGATCGAGTCGCGCAACGGCACCCTCAACCTGCTGCCCAGTCTGCCGGTGGGCAGTGTCGCCACCCAGAACAAGCACGACAAACGTCAATTGCATTCCTTCGTGATTCCGCACATCCCGTTGGAAGACGTCGTGCTGCCGGAAGAAGTACAGGGCGTGCGCGCCTTCGGCTCTGAGACCGAGATGGACACCGTGGCGCAGGTGCTGGCCCAACATCTGGAATCGATGCGCAACAAGCATGCCATCACGCTGGAGCACCTGCGCATGGGCGCATTGAAGGGCGTCATCCTCGATGCCGACGGTAGCGTGCTTCATGACCTGTTCGAGGTCTTTAAGCTCAACCCGAGCACGGTCAATTTCCAGCTCAATGCGGATACCACCAATGTGCGAAACAAGTGTGCCGACGTGGTGCGCGGCATCACCGAGAACCTGCGAGGGGAATTCATGACCGGCGTGCGTGTGCTGTGCTCGTCCAGTTTCTTTGCCAAGCTCACCGGCCACGCCAAGGTCGAGAAGGCCTATGAGAACTACGCCCAGGGCGCCATGCTACGCGACGACGTGCGCAATGGCTTTGCGTTTGGCGGCATCGTCTTTGAGGAATACCTAGGCAAGGCGAGCTATCTCGATGGTGTCGGTACTGTCCAGACGCGAGACTTCATTGCCGAGGGCGAGGCGCACGCCTTCCCGCTGGGTACGGTCGACACCTTCAGTACCTACTTCGCGCCGGCCGACTTCAACGAAACGGTCAATACGCTCGGTCAGCCCCTGTACGCCAAGCAGGAGCCGCGCAAGTTCGACCGGGGCACGGATTTGCACACACAGAGCAACCCACTGCCGATGTGCCATCGTCCCGGTGTGCTGGTCAAGCTGACCATGGCGTGATGGTCAATCCCGTCAAGCCATTCGCACGCCTGTTGGTCAGCACCTTCCTGCACCTCGGTACGCCCGGCACTTACCGGCGTACCGATGGGGTGGAGGTCACCACGAGATTCATCGCCAAGACACCGGATGTCATCGAGTCCTTCAGCGACGTCCGGCTGGTAATGGCCACGCATCGTTTCGACCTTCTTTCAAGAGATGTGTCGGACCCGCAGGCGGGGGATCGTTTCACTGTCGACGGCCAAACCTATCAAGTAGTGGGCGAACCGATGGCGGATCGGGATCGACTGGTCTGGACGCTCACCGGAGCACCGGTATGAAGTTGCTGGCGGCGATCTCGGGTGATCTGGACCAGATGATCGCCGATGAAGTGCGCATTGCCGAACAGGCCGTGACGCAGTCGATTCGAGAAGCCACTGACGGTCTCAAGGCTGAGCTGCGCAACCAAATCGCCGGTGCGGGCCTTGGCCAGCGTCTGGCCAACACCTGGCGTGGTGAGGTCTATCCCAAGGGGAAGATGAGCATCAAGGCGGCAGGCCTGGTCTACAGCCGGGCGCCCGTCATCGTCGGTGCGCATGACCAGGGGGCCACCATCCGTTCCAAGGATGGATTCTGGCTGGCCATTCCCTTGCCGGCTGCCGGCAAGGGCCCGCGCGGCAAGCGCATGACCCCCGGTCTTTGGGAAAAGCTCCGGGGCCAGCGCCTGCGCTTCATCTACCGTCGAGGCAAACCGTCGCTGCTCGTCGCAGAAAACCAGCGCGCCCGCCAAGGTCAACGCGGCGGTTTCTCGGCCGCTTCACAAAAGGCCCAGACCACTGGCCGAGGGCTGGTGACGGTGCCGATGTTCCTGCTCTTGCCCCAAGTGACCCTCAAAAAGAAATTCGACATCGACCGCAGCGCGCGTCGCTGGATCAGCACGCTGGCCCAGCGCATTGCCAACCGTTTCGATGAAGCCGACCGCAAAGGGGCAACGTCATGAGCCAAAGAGAGAACGCCATCGGTGCTTTGTTCGCCGTGCTAGGCCAGTTGTCACTGGGAACAACGGTCAAGCGCAACGCCGCCTTGCCCGAGCGTATCGCGGACCACGCCATGGCGATCTTGCGCGATGGCGAGATGGGCGAGCCCGAGGTATCGCTCTCGCCACTGACTTACCACTGGCAGCACCAGGTGGCCATCGAACTGTTTGTGGCTGATCCGGATGCCAGTACGCGCGATTCACGCATGGACAGCCTGCTCACCGATTTGGCCACCCTCATCGAAGCCGACCGGACGCTGGCCGGTGTCGTCGAGTACGCCGAAATCGGCCCACCCAAATTCGATGAACTGGCCCCCGAAGGCACGAGCGGCATCAAGGCCTGCCTGCTGCCCGTGATCCTGCACTACAGCAGCTCTGGCTCGCTGAACTGAATCCCATCCCCAAGGAGAAAACCTATGGCCCGTGCCTACGGCGCGAACGCCAGCCTCTTGGCCGCGTTCGAAACCACCTATGGCAGCACCCCGGTAGATGGCTACTGGCAGCTGCCCTTTGTTTCCACCTCGCTCGGATCTGAGCAGGGGCTGATCGCCAATGATCTGATTGGCCTTGGCCGGGATCCGAGTGCCCCGATCCGCGACGTGATCAAGGTCGAGGGCGACATGGTCGTGCCGCTGGACGTGCGGCACATCGGCCTGTGGCTCAAGGCTTTGCTGGGCGAGCCCACCTCGTTGGGGACGGGCGTGGTGACCCACACTTTTGCTTCCGGCAAGCCTAGCCTGCCCAGCCTCACGCTGGAAACGGGCCTGCCCGACATCCCGGCCTGGTTCGTGGCCTCGGGTGTCATGGTCAACAGCTTGCAGGTCGGTTTCGCCCGATCTGGGGCCGCAAATGCCACGGTGGGCCTGGTGGCTCAAGGCGAAGTGCGGCGTACCGCTACGCTGGATGACACCCCGAGCACGCTGGAGTTGCAGCGCTTCAATCAATTTCAGGGCCAGATCCAGCGTGACGGCCAGGCCTTGGGCAATGTGGTCTCGGCGCAGCTGACCTATGCCAACAACCTGGAGCGCATCGAGACCATCCGTTCCGACGGCAAGATTGACGGCGCGGACCCGACGGTGGCCAGCCTCACCGGCAACTTGGAAGTGAGGTTTGCCGACACCACGCTGATCGATGCCGCCACCAACAACACGCCGCTGGAATTGACCTTCGGCTACGCGATCGATGCCGATCACCGCCTGACCTTCATCGCGCACGAGGTCTATTTACCGAAGCCCAAGCTCTCCATCTCCGGGCCGGGCGGTATCCAGGCCACCTTCGAGTGGCAAGCCGCCAAGGCCACCAGCGTGGCGCGCATGTTCACCGTCGAACTGGTGAACGACGTTTCTTCTTACTGATCACCCGACCGAGGTTTCTCATGATCAAACTCAATCTTCCGCGTGAGCCGCACTGGATCACGCTGGCCGCTGGCGTGCGCCTACAAGTTCGCCCCGCCACGACTGCCCTGGTGATGGCCGCGCGCCATGCCGCCTCCAAAGTCGCTGGCACCGATACCGCTGCGGCCGGTGAGCGCACCGCGACACTCATCACCGAACTGGCCAAGCTGGCCGTGCTGGCTTGGGAAGGTGTGGCCGACGACAAGGGCAAACCCGCTACTGTCACGCCCGATGGTGTGGCTGCGCTGATGGAGCACTGGCTGCTGGCTGATGCCTTCGAGCGCGAATACCTCGCCGGCCTCTACGCCCTCGATTCCGAAAAAAACGTCTGAAGGCCCGCACCGCGTGGCACTTCGGTGGTGGGCCGAGCTACTGCAGCGCCTGCCCTGAGCCGTGCCCAGAGTGCCCGTACACCATGAATGCCCCCCAAAGCCTGGAAGGCTGGCAAGCCGCCAGTGCGATTGAGATCTGTGCCAGCCAGTTGCGTATGGCGCAGGGACGTGTGGTTGGGCTGGATCTGAATGCCTGGATGCTGGCCTGTGAGTGCGCAGGGCTGGACAAGGCCACAGCGATAGATCTGTTCCCGGCGGTCGAGGCGGGCCTGATGAGCACTGTTCAAAACGACGACTGAATTTCCCCATGGCTGAACGCAATCTCTCCATCCGCCTGTCCGTGGTTGACGGCGGCAAGGTCAAGGCCGAGCTGACCGAGATCGGTGAGAAGGGGGAGCGCTCGCTCAAAAAAATCGAAGCGGCGTCTACACCGGCATCGACCGGGTTGAAGCTTCTGTCCAGCGCAGCGAATGACGCCAAGTTCCAGTTGCAGGCGGCCACCGACCGGCTGGGCATGTTGGGCTCGGTCTTGGGCAAGCTGGGGCCCGCTGGTCTGATCGCTGGTGCTGGACTCGCTGCCGTGGGTGTGGGCATTACGGCATTGGTCCTCCCAGTGGCCAACACCGCCGACGAGTTGGCCAACCTTGCGCAAAAGACGGGGGTTTCGGTCGAAGCCCTGTCGGCACTGACCTACGTGGCCCAGATGTCTGACACCGACTTGCAAGGGCTGGTCAAAGGCCTGCAGAGATTGTCGGTCGCTATGTTCGACACCCAGGTCCAGGGCGAGGAAGGCAGTGCCGCGCTCAAGGCCCTGGGCGTCTCGGCGGTGGATGCGTCTGGCCAGATCCGGCCCACCGAGCAGGTACTGCTGGACCTCGCGGACAAATTCGCCAACATGCCCGATGGGGCGGACAAGGCAGCCCTGGCCATCAAGCTCTTTGGCAAGGAAGGCATGAGCCTGATTCCGCTGCTCAACCAGGGGCGTGCGGGCATCACCGCTTTGATGGAGGAAGCCGAACGCTTTGGGCTGGTGATCAACAGCCAGACCGCGCAGGCGGCCGAACTCCTGAATGACAACCTGGACCGGCTACGCGGCATGCTTGAAGGCGTGCAACGCCAGATCGGCGCAGCGGTCATTCCGATCCTGGCCGACTTTACTGAACAGGTGATCCTGGCGCAAAGCGAGACCGGCAGTTTCAGCAACGAGCTGCAACGCATCACGGCCAACCGCGAAGCCACGATCACGTTTCTCGAGTCCGTGGCCTCCGGCCTGGCCTTCATCGCCGAGTCGGCCGTGCTCCTGAAACGTGTCATTGCCCAACCCTTCGACAGCCTGTCGGTGGTCGGCAAGGACATTGAAACCTGGTTCAAGACGGACCTGCTGCGCTCCGGCAAGTCGATGGGATTGGACCCCAAGGTCATCGACGCGGAAATCGCCAAGCTGCAAACCGCACGCGACGACTATGTGCGCGCGGCCAACGACCGGCTGTTCAACATCAACCAGAACCCTGGCTATGTGGATCGGGTGGCCAAGTTCTTCGAGGAACAGCGCCGCACCGTGCGTGTCTTGGGCCAGCGGTTTGTGCTCGACACCGAGGCACAGGCCAAGGAAGTGCAGGCCATCTACGACAAGTTCCTGCCAACACTGCCACGCAAGCCACGACCCAGCCTAGACCTCTCCGGTTTCGAAAAACCCAAGCCCACAGAAAAGCTCAACGAAGGCGAAGCCTTCCTCAATCAACTGCGCTCGCGCCTGACCCGAACGCAAGAGGGCGAGGCCGCTGAACTGCGTGCCCGCGCCCTGCAGACCGAAGCCAAGGGGTACAAGGGTGTCTCGGTCGAAGCCGAGAAATACATCCAGATCCTCGAAGCCATCGAGCGCCAAAAGGAGAAAGACAAAGCCTTCGAGGCCTACGAGAAAGAAGAAGCCAACGCCCGCAAGATCGTCGAGACACTGATCGGCGGTAACCACCAGCGGATCGAAGGCGTACAGCTGCAGCGCGAAATGCTGGATCTGTCCGCGACTGAGCGCACGGTCCTGCAAACCCGCACCGAACTGGAGAAGTCTGCTGCTGCCGCACGCAAGGAAGCCAGCCAGATCCAAGACGCCGATTTGCGCGCTCAGACCATCGAGGCCATCAACGACGCCCTGGCGCGTCAGCTCCCCATTCTGGAAAACCTCACCCGCGCCAACGCCGACTACCAGCGCAGCGCGGAGTTCGGTACCAAATCGGCGCTGCGCACCTATATCGAGGACGCCACCAACGCCGCCAAGCAGGCTGAGCGTGCGGTGACCGGTGCCTTCAAGTCCATGGAGGATGCGCTCACCCAGTTCGTGATGACTGGGAAGATCGATTTCAACAGCTTGGCCAACTCCATCATCAGTGATCTGATCCGCATCCAAATCCAGCGTGCGATCACCTTGCCGCTGGCGAACTGGGCGATGAGCCTGTTCACGCCGGCAGCCAGTGCCGCGCTGCCACTTGGCTCCGGTGACCTGATGGGCGTGAATGCGAATGTCGCGCACAGCGGTGGCCTGCTCGGCGCCGATGGTCTGCCTTCCCGGCAGGTGGACATGGGTGTGTTCGCCGGGGGGCGGCGGTTTCATACCGGTGGCTTGGTCTCAGGGGAAGTGCCCATCATTGCCCGCCAGGGTGAGGCGGTGTTCACGCCCGGCCAATTGCGCGCCCTGGGTGGCGCGGTGGCAGGACGGCCGCAGGTCAACGTGGAAGTCAATGTGATCAACCGCGCCAGTGGTGTCGAAACCCGTGTCGAGCAGCAACAGCAGCCCGATGGCAGCACCCGGCTCGATGTGATCGTCGAACAGATGGAAGCGCGCATGGCCCGGTCGATCTCTCAGGGTTCCGGCTTGGCGCCGACGCTGGAGCGCCGCTACGGACTCAATCCTGCCGCTGGAGCGATGCGATGAATGTGCAATGGCCCAACACGCTGCCACTGCCCTCGGTCGAAGGCTATGGCCTCACGCCACAGGAGGCGGTGCTGCGTACCGACATGGAGTCGGGCCCGGCACGCCAGCGTCGCCGGTTTCGGCAAACGCCGACGCGCATCACCGTGCGCTGGCTGTTCTCCGAAACCCAGTTCGCTCTGTTCGAGGCCTGGTACAAGTACCACGCCGACGAAGGCGGCCAGTGGTTCGAAATCACCTTGCTCGGCGGTCTGGGTCTCTTGCCCCATGAAGCCCGCTTCACCCGCCAGTTCGAAGCCCAGCTGCGTTCGGCCCGGCGCTGGGACGTCAAGGGCGAACTGGAAATCCGTGAGCGTCCCACGCTCGACGAAGGCGCGCTCAACCTGCTACTGGAGTTGGAAGCGCAAGACATCTTCACTATGGGCGGTGAATTGCATCAACTGGTGCACGTCACCTTGCCCATCCGACTCCCCGGTTTGCCCACCCCAACCTGATCCCGGAAATATCCCCATGAGTCTACAAACCGATCTGCACGATGCCGTCACGCGTGTGGCGGCCGACAGCGTGCTGCTGCATGCTGTCGTGCATGGCAGTTCCCTTGAGACGGTGAGCACTGAGGGTGGCACTGTCGTCACGGTGGCCAAGTTATTGAACGATGCCGATGCACGCATCAATCTCGCGGCCCAAGGCATCCTCGTGCAAAGCCAGTCGGCGGCTCAGGACGCACTGACCTCGGCAGAGTTGTCTTCGAGCGAAGCCGACCGAGCTCAGGCCTCGGCCAGCCAAGGCGTCACCGACACGAATGCCATCTTGCAACTGGTCCAGACCAGCGGCAATCAGATCCTGGTCGACGCGGAAAGCGTGTTGCAGCAGGTCATCGCTCGTCTGCTGGCGGTTGGCTTGCCCGACTCATTGACCGGCGCACGCGGCATGTTGCTCAAGGTCAAGGCTGATGAATCCGGCTACGAGTTGGTCAATACCGCCGCCTTGCCGCGTTTCTATGGATTTCAGCTGTCCAGCGACGGCTCGGAGCTGTTGCTCACCGAAGGGCGTGATGCCGATTTCAATGCCCAAGACTTCCTGGCCTGGACTTTGGCTGAAGGCGTCACCTTTGCCATCCATGACAACGCGCTGGAGGTACAGCTGTGAATCTGGATATCTCAGCGCTTGGCTATCGCTGGCGCGGCATCTACTCGCCGTTCCTGAGCTATCAAGAGGGTGATGTGGTCTTCAAGGACGGTGGTGCCTGGGTCATTCGCCATGGCCAACCGCAGCCTTTTGCACTCGGTCAGCAAGACGCAATTCTCAAAGGCCATTTGCTGACCGGCGGGGTGTCCGTCGGCGGCATTGGCAACATGGTGCTTCACTCCAACGGCGCCGACGGCGTGGAGTTTCGCTTCATGGCCGATCGCAATGGCACGATTGCCACGGCTTTGATGAACACCGACCGGGCGGCAGCGGACTATCACAGCTCGAACTACTTCATGGCCGCGATCATGAACGATGGTTCGGTGCGTGCCTGGGGACGTGCACTTGTCGGGCAACAGGGCACAGGCAATACCGGAGACATAGGCCGCACCTTCCCAGCTCGGGTGGCGTTCCCACCCGCCACGCCACGCATCGTGTCGGTGACCTGCCTGTGGGATGCCACCTATTTCATCGATGCGGACGGGGGTCTGTGGCACGCGGGCAGCAACAACGGCTGGGGAGCGGACAACCCGGTTCCCAAGCGGCTCAACGGGGTGGGTCAATTGCCGGCCAATGCCGTCGTCAAGCAAATGTTCACCGGCCACGACTGGTACGGCTACCGCATGTTCGCCTGCCTGGATGCGCTGGGCCGCGTCTATGTCTGGGGCAACAACCAGCAGGGCAGCCTGGGCCTCGGGCACACCTCTGTGGTCACCACGCCGACGCTCGTTCCGTTCACCGCTGACACACCGATCAAAGCGGTGTTCCTGTCGGGCGGCACCTATGCCGCCAGTTACCTGATCGACACCACCGGCAAACTCTGGGTTGCCGGGGAGTCCAATTCCTGCGGCTTTGGCAGCGATCAGTACACACACCGCCTTTGGATGCCCTGGGGCACGGAGAAGCGGGTCAAGAAGGTGTTCTGCTCCGAGTCCGATGCGCATTGGGTGGCGGGTAGCCAGTACTACCGCAGCTATGGCGTCATTCTGGAGGACGGTTCGCTTTACCGTTGGGGCCACGACGAAGGGCAGACTTCCGGTATCTGGGGTACTGGTTACACCGACTCCATCTTCACCGGTCATGCGCTGTTTCCGTACAAGGTGCTCGATGGTGTGCTGGACGCCTATGCGGTATCCGGTGGCTATGGCCGTACCTTGGCGCTGATGCAGGACGGCACCGTTCGACATACGGGTTACGACGGCTACAACCTGGGTGGCGGCAGTGGCAATCGCACGCAATGGGCCACCATTGGTGGCGACTTCCTGACCCAAGTGACCAAGCTTCGCATGTATGGCAGCAGCTATGGCTCATCGGCCATGGCATTGCGTGCCGATGGCAAAGCGGTCGGCTGGGGCATGGGTGGTGCCGGACAATGTGGCAACGGCTACGCCGACTCGGGCAACTCGCCCAACCGCTTCGTCCTTATCGATCGGCCGATTGTAGATTTCTCGCGCTCGGGAACGATGGGGTGTGGTGAAGGCGGGGAGTACCACAACGCCGCCTACCACTTTCTCACCGCCGATGGTCAGGTGATGTCGACCGGCCATGGTCAATACGGCCAGACGGGTGACGATGACAGCGACCATCGTTTTGCCCCATCGCCGATCCTGTTCTGAACCCTGCTGAATTTCAATTTCCACTCAATAAGGACTGTTCATGGGAACCGTTTCTCTGGGCAAGATTGCCTTTACCTGGCGCGGCGCGTATGACGCCAGTGCCACCTATGCCCGCCAGGATGTGGTCGGCCACAACGGCGACAGCTTTGTCTGTCTGGTGGATGCCACCATGGGCGTCACACCGGACGCGACAACGACCGCTTGGGATCTGTTCGCTCAGGGCACGCAAGGGGTGTCGAGCCTGCCGGGCGAGGTGATCTATTTCGACGGCAATCAGCTGGTGGCCTTGCCCGTCGGCCAGTCCGGGCAGGTGCTCACCCTCGGCGCGCAAGGCGTACCGGTCTGGGCGACGCCCGATGTGCGCTCGGGCACCAAGGTGCTGAAATTGCCGGAGAACGCCAACGGTGTGCAGCCCAACAGCTACCGCCAGTTTGGCCTCATCATGACCGATGGCAGCATCCGTGCGTGGGGGCGCAATGCCAACTGGAAGCTGGGCGACGGCACCACCTATGCGCGTTCCTACCCAGCGCGCACCGCGTTTCCGCCCGGGTTTCCAGGGGCATCCAAGCTCTATTACAGCCAGGACACCAACGGCTACTGCATCGACAAGAACGGCCAACTGTGGGGCTGGGGCTACAACGGGTACGGTCAGCTGGGCACCGGCAACACGGCCAATCAGCCCGTGCCGGTCAACATGAGCGCCAACGCCAGCAACTCCATCGCCGGCAAGACGGTCGTGGATCTGGCGCTCAACTGCGGCGGCGAGGGTTACAACAGCACCCTGGTGCTGTGCAGCGATGGCACGGTTCACGCCTGCGGCTACAACGGCTACGGTCAGCTCGGCCTGGGGGACACGAATCAGCGCAACAACTTTGTGCAACTGCCGGTGCTCGCTGGCATCACGCAGATTGCCGCAGGTCGTGAGCGTTACACCGCCTACTACGCGGTCAAGAACGACGGCGCCCTGTATTCGTGGGGCTACAACGGCAACGGACAGTTGGGTGATGGCACGACCAATCAGGCCAATATCGCCATGCCGCGTGCCAGTGGCAGCCTCGCCGGTAAAACCATCGTCAAGGTGTTCGGAGCTTACGTGCATGCCTTCGCCTTGGACAGCACCGGTGCCTTGCACGCCTGGGGCGTCAACGACTACGGGCAACTGGGCAATGGCAACACGGCCAACCAATACACCCCGGTGCAAGTGGCCACCAATGTGGTGGACGTCTATGCCGGCAGCTACGACTACCCGATCACCTATCTCAAGAAGGCTGACAAGACCCTGTGGGCCTGCGGCTATGGTGGCTACTGGGGCAACGCCAATGGCAGCTCGGGCGGCAACTGGAATCAGGTGCCGGTGGGGAATACCGTGGTCAAGGCCGTTCATGGCGGCACCGCGTCCTACAACTATGGCGCGGCACTGATGGAGAACGGCACCGTTTACGCCTGGGGTTACAACGGCAACGGCGGTCTTGGCTTGGGGGATGCGACGAACCGCAGCAGCGTGGAACTGGTGCGCATCGCGCAACGCAAGGTGGTGGACATTTCTTCTTACGGCTGGAGTTCCGAGCAGGGCTTGGTGTTTCTGCTCGACGACGGTCAGGTACTCGCCAGTGGTTATGCGGGCGAAGCGCAGTTACCCGAGGACGACAGCGAAACCAGCTACGTGCCTTACCCGGTGATCCTCTGATGCCGAACGCCGCATTGTCTGAGGCCATCAAGGAAGCCTATGCCAGCGCGCCATCGGAACAGATCATCCTGCACACGCTTGAATTGCGTCACCCGGCGTTCGGCGATGAGGCGGGTCAGCCGGTCGCCATCCGTGTGGTGCGCGATACAAGTGATCTGTGGGCACGGTTGGAATCGCAAGCACCGCTGCAAGCGGGCGAGCGTGTGCAGTTCGTGGCCATGGGGTTTGAGCTCGATCTGCCGCCAGTGGACACCATGCCCGTGCCGGAAATCACCGTGACGATCGACAATGTCTCCCGCGAAATCGTGCGCCATCTGGATGCGGCGGCAGAGTCGCAGTCGGTGATCGAGGTCACCTATCGGCCTTACCTCTCCACTGACCTGGAAGGGCCGCAGATGGATCCGCCCATCCACCTGGTACTCACCGAGGTCGAAGCCGACATCTTTCGGGTGACAGGTCGGGCGCGCATGCTGGATGTGGGCAACAAGGCCTTCCCCGGCATCAGTTACACCGCCAAGACCTTCCCGGGTCTGACCCGATGAATTACACACTCCATTGGGCGACCGAGTACATCGGTCGGCACTGGCTCGCCGGTGCGCGTGGGCCAGATGCGTTCGACTGCTGGGGCCTGTTCCTCGCCATCCAGCGCGAGCACTTTGACCGCGACCTACCGCAAATTCCGGTAGACGCCAACGACCTGCGCACCGTGATGACCACCTTCCGTGACCACCCCGAGCGGCAACGCTGGGTCTTCGTGTCGCAACCCGCCGAGGGCGATGCCGTGCTGCTGCGTCAATCCCGCCACCCGGTGCATGTCGGCGTGTGGCTGGCGGTCGATGGTGGTGGCGTGCTTCACGCGGTCAAGGATGCGGGCGTCGTCTTCCAGAAGTTGCCCGAACTCCTGCTGCACGGATGGCGAGTCGAGGGCTTTTATCGATTTGTGGAGTCGTCGTGAGCGAAGCCAATAAGGGCGCAGTGATCTTGCTGCGCAACCCCTTCCAGCCCAGTCACCGCGTGGTGATGGTGGCCCACCCCAGCCAGACCATCCGCCAGTGGCTGGGCACCCAGGGCATGGCCGAATTCGATCAGCCCACCGTTTGCATCAAGAACGGCGCCCCTGTACTGCGTTCCGAATGGGCAGTCGCGCCCATTGATGGCGTGGTGATTTTTATCACCCTGCCACAAGGCGGCGGAGGTGGTGGCGGTGGAGGCAAAAATCCCCTGCGCACCGTCCTGATGATCGCGGTGATGGTGGTGGCCACCGTCTATGGCGGACCCTTGGGGGCGAGCCTGGGCTTTAGCGGCAACCTAGCCACAGCGGTCGGTTCAGCCATCATCATGACGGCGGGCTCAGCGCTGGTCAGTGCCTTGGTGCCGCTGCCCACGCCCAACATGCCGTCCTTTGCCGGTTCGGGCGGCAGTCTCGCGCAGCCATCGCCCACCTACAGCCTGCAGGGCCAAGGTAACTATGCGCGGCTGGCGCAGCCCATCCCGGTGATCTATGGCCGCCATCTGGTCTATCCGGACCTGGCCGCCACGCCCTATGGCGAATACCAGGCCAACGAGCAGTACTTGCACCAACTGCATTGCATCGGCCTGGGCGAATACGACATCGAACAGATCCGCATCGAAGATACGCCCATTGCGTCGTTCGAGGAAGTGACCTATCAGATCGTGCCACCGGGCAGTTCGGTCACGCTGTTCAATCCGGATGTTGTCACAGCGCCAGAGGTTGCCGGGCAGGAACTGCTGGCTGGCACCTGGACCGGCGGCTTTGCAATCAACCCAGCTGAAAGTGAAGTGACTCACATCGGCATCGACATCCTGTTGCCGCGAGGGCTCTATTTCGCCAATGATGCCGGTGGGTTGGATGCCCGCAGCGCCAGTTGGAAGGTGGAAGCCCGGGCCATCGATGTAGAGGGTGATCCAATGAGCGACTGGTTCACGCTGGGCAGCGAGAGCTTGACCTCTGCAACCGCCACGCCACAGCGCCTGTCCTACAAATATCCGGTTACTGCCGGGCGCTACGAAGTGCGTGCTACGCGGCTCGATGGGAAGGACACCAACTCACGTGCTGGTCACGAGGTGCGCTGGGGTGAGGCCAGGGGTTATCTGGCCGGCGGCGTCACTTTCCCTGACAACGTCACGCTGCTCGCCATCCGCATGCGCGCTACCGACAACCTGTCGCAGCGCTCCAGTCGGCTGATCAACTGCATCGTCACGCGCAAGCTGCCGGTTTGGTCGGCGGACACTGGCTGGTCATCTGCCGTGCCCACGCGCTCAATCGCCTGGGTCTTTGCCGACATCTTGCGTGCCAGCTACGGCGCCAAACTGACTGATGCGCGGATTGATCTAGCCGCCTTGGCCCAACTCGATCAGGTCTGGGCCGACCGGGGCGACCAGTTCGATGGCGTGTTTGATCAGCAAGTCACGGTGTGGGAAGCACTGACTCGCGTGGCCCGCTGTGGGCGAGCAGTACCGTTCTTGCAGGGCGGCATTGTGCGTCTCGTACGCGATGAAGCCCGGCTGCTGCCGGTGGCTCTGTTCAGTCCGCGCAACATCGTCAAGAACAGTCTCAAGATTCAGTACGTGATGCCGGGTGAGGAGACGGCGGACGCGGTGACGGTGGAGTTCTTTAGCGGTCGCACATGGAAGCCTGACGAAGTGACGGTGAGTCTTCCGGGCTCGAGCAGCACCAATCCGGCAAAGTTGCGGCTCTTTGGTTGCACCACCGAAGCCCATGCGGTGCGCGAGGGGCTGTACCTGGCCGCCGCCAACCGTTACCGCCGCCGCATCATCACCTTGCGCACTGAACTCGAAGGCCTGATCCCTACTTATGGTGATCTGATTGCCATTGCCCATGACATGCCCAGTTGGGGCACGGGCGGCGAAATCGTCGCCTGGGATGCCGACACACGCACGGCTACGCTGTCCGAGCCCATCTATTTCACGGAGGGTCAGCCACACGTGATGGCCTTGCGCCGCCGCGATGGTGGGGTCAGTGGCCCGCATGCCGTGACGCCGGGTGGCGATGCGCAGCAGGTGGTCTTTACAGACCTGCCCGACATCCCCATCGAAACCGGCCTCTCGGCCGAGCGCACCCACTTCGCGTTTGGCATCGCCGAGCAATGGAGTCTGCTGGCCCGGGTGATCGCGGTGCGCCCGCGTGGCGAGCAGGTGGAAATCACCTGCGTGGCCGAGCACCCGGCGGTGCATAGCGCCGATCTCACCGTCGGTACCTGACGCACGCTGATTCGCCCATCTTCTGTTGAAACCTTTCTTGTTGCGCCCGCCTGGCATGCCAGCGCGGGCATTTGTGTTTGTTGAGGAGTCCTCCATGTCTGATGAATTGCAATCCCCACCTCCTGATCTGCCGGCCGAACCCGTGTTGAGTTTGCGCGCCGAAGATCTGGATGATTTGCTCACCCGCGCCGCCGAACGCGGGGCAGAGCGTTGCCTTGCCCATCTTGGCTTGGAAAACGGCCATGCGGCGCGTGACATTCGTGAGTTACGCGATCTGCTCGAGGCTTGGCGCGAAGCGCGCCACACCGCTTGGCAAACCCTGGTGAAGGTCGTCACCACCGGACTGCTGACCGTGATCGTGCTGGGCGCGGCCATCAAGCTCAAGCTGATGGGAGGTCCCCAATGATCGAGACACTGCTTGGTGGGCTCCTCGGCGGGGCCTTCCGTCTGGCACCCGAACTCCTCAAGTGGCTCGACCGCAAAGGTGAACGAGGTCACGAACTGGCAATGCAGGACAAGGCGCTGGAGTTCGAGAAGTTGCGCGGAGCCCAGCGCATGGCTGAGATCGGCGCTGCTTCAGATGCTGCTTGGAACATGGGGGCTGTTGAGGCTTTGCGGGATGCTGTGACGGCTCAGGGGCAGAAGTCGGGCGTCGGCTGGGCTGATGCCTTGTCGGTCAGCGTGCGACCGGTGATCACCTACTGGTTCATGGCCCTTTACTGCGCTGCTAAGACGGCGGCATTTGTGGCTGCCGTGACCGCTGGCGCTGGCTGGGGAACGGCCATCCTGCACGCCTGGACGGAAGCCGATCAGGCGCTGTGGGCTGGTGTGCTGAACTTCTGGTTCTTGGGGCGCGTGTTCGACCGGGTGAGACCATGACGCCAGTGGTGATCGAGGTGCCGAAAACGGCCATCGAGCTGGCCAAGCGCTTCGAGGGGTTCCACCGCGTGCCAAAGGCCGATCCTGGACGCGCGCATCCGTACATCTGCCCAGCGGGCTACTGGACGATTGGCTATGGCCATCTGTGTGATGCCAAGCACCCGCCGATCACCGAGGCCGAAGCCGAGGTCTATCTGGCACGCGACCTGCAGACGGCGCTCGCCGCGACGCTGCGTTACTGCCCGGTGCTTGCTACTGAGTCGGAGGGACGGCTGGCGGCGATTGTGGATTTCACGTTCAACCTCGGGGCTGGGCGGCTGCAGACGTCGACGCTTCGGCGACGGATCAATCAGCGGGATTGGCCGGGTGTATCACGCGAGTTGCGGCGCTGGATCTACGGTGGCGGACGCGTGCTGCCAGGACTTGTCACCCGACGCGATGCTGAGGCACGGCTACTTGGTTGACACCGCTCGTTCAATGCTTTCCTTTGAGGCTGTGTGCCCCATGAACATGGCCCATGCTGGTTGCTGACACGTGATCTTGGAGCGATGCCGTAGACAATCCGGTCAAAATGCCGCATTGGCTGGCCTGCTGAGATTCACGGCAGTTTTCCCGCAAAGTATTGAGCTGCCGTTCCAGCGCCTTCAACTCTTTGATGCGAGCGGCCACATGGTCGATGTGCTCGTCGAGCAGGTCGTTCACTTGTGCGCAGTTCTCGTGAGGCGAATCCTTGAAGCGCAGCAACACTCGGATTTCGTCCAACGTCATGTCCAACCCTCGGCAGTGTCGAATGAAGGACAGTCGGTCAACGTGTTCGCTGCCGTACACCCGGTAGTTACCTTCTGTGCGAGGCGTTTCTGGCAACAATCCTTCGCGTTCGTAATACCGGATCGTCTCAACCTGGGTGTGAGCCGCCTTGGCCAGTTCACCGATTTTCATATCTTCACCTTGAGCGGTGGCAAGAAAGTTGCGCCGTTTTATTTGTAGGCACTTGACATTGTAGTGGCTACAGGGTTTTTAATCCATCCAACAAGGAGAAGATCATGAACCCTACTCACCAACGCCAACAAGTTGACACTGCCTGCGGTTGTGGGAGTGGCTGCGCTGCATCGCCTGCCGTGGGCGGGCCAATGGCGTCTAAAGCAACGGCTGTTGAGCCACATAGATTCCGGATCGCGAACATGGACTGCGCGTCCGAAGAGTCAGAAATCCGTCGAGCGCTGGACGGCGTGGCAGGCATTCGTGGCTTGCAGTTCAACTTGGGCGACCGCGAGTTGGCCATCGCTGCCGAGGATCATACTCTGCGGTTGGCACTGGATGCGATTCGCAAAGCGGGCTTCAAACCGGAACCACTCGGCGTAGAAGACAAATCGGATGGAGCTACTGCCGCTGCGCCAACTGGTTTCTGGGCCTCATGGGGCAAATTGATTGCTGCATTGGGGCTGGCCGTGGCGGCTGAAGGCTTGGCATTCGCTTTTCCAGATAGTTGGCCAGGAAAAGCCCTTGGAATGGCGCTGGCCGCGGTGGCCATCGTCCTGGCGGGTTTCTCTGTCTACGGTAAAGGGCTTTCCGCACTGCGGCAAGGACGCTTGAACATCAACGCCTTGATGACTGTGGCCGTGACAGGTGCCTTCTTGATAGGCCAGTGGCCAGAAGCTGCCATGGTGATGGCCTTGTATGCCATAGCCGAGGCCATCGAGGCTCGAGCGGTGGACCGGGCGCGTAACGCCATCAAGAGCTTGCTGGCGCTGGCACCGGAGCAAGCCGAGGTGCGTCAAGGTGACGGTAGTTGGACGCGCGTCGGCGTCAAAGCGGTCGTTGTCGACGCAACAGTGCGCATCCGTCCAGGAGAGCGCGTTCCACTCGATGGTGTCGTCACGCTCGGACAGAGTGCCATCGACCAGTCCCCTGTGACTGGGGAAAGCCTGCCTATAGACAAGGCTCCTGGCGACGAAGTCTACGCAGGCACCATTAACCAATCTGCAGCGTTGGAATTCCGTGTCACCGCGCCCGCTTCGGACAGCACCCTGGCGCGCATCATCCACGCAGTCGAGCAAGCACAGTCGTCCCGTGCGCCAACACAGCGCTTTGTAGATCGGTTTGCCGCGATCTACACCCCGGCAATCTTCGCCCTGGCAGTCGCCGTTGCGTTGTTGGCACCGTGGCTTGCGGACTTGACCTGGATGGAGGCTGTCTACAAAGCCTTGGTGCTGTTGGTCATCGCTTGCCCCTGTGCCTTGGTTATTTCCACACCGGTCACAGTCGTCAGCGGCTTGGCGGCCGGGGCAAGACGGGGGATTTTGATCAAAGGCGGCGTTTACTTGGAGGATGCGCGAAAGATCAAAGCTGTGGCCCTGGACAAGACCGGTACGATCACGGAAGGCAAGCCCAAACTGGTGGCCTTCGAGCCCGTGGACACAGGTCTTGATCGACGGGTGCTGGAGGGGCTTGCAAAGAGTCTCGCGGGCCGGTCGGATCACCCGGTTTCCAAAGCCATCGCAGAGGGGCTGTCAACCGCCGATCAAGAGGTGGGAGAGTTTCAAGCCGTTGCAGGGCGTGGAGTGCAAGGTGTTATCGGCAATCATTCCTACGCGCTGGCCAACCACCGCTGGATCGAGGAGCGTGGGCAATGTTCGGCTGAACTCGAAGCCCGCCTCGCAACTCATGAGGAGGCAGGTCGCACAGTCACACTCCTCGCTAACAGCGAACGTGTGATGGCGATCTGTGCGGTGGCGGACACCATCAAGCCATCATCCGCGCAAGCCGTAGCCGACCTGAAGTCGCTCGGCGTGACACCGGTCATGCTGACAGGGGATAACATCGCGACCGCGCGCACCGTTGGCTCTCAGGCGGGCATAGCCGAAGTGCGGGGCAACCTGCTGCCAGAAGACAAACTACAGGCCATCGGCGAACTTCAACAGCGACTGGGCATCACGGCAATGACTGGCGATGGCATCAACGATGCACCAGCACTTGCTAAGGCCGACATCGGCTTCGCCATGGGTGCTGCTGGAACCCATACGGCGATGGAGGCTGCCGATGTCGTTGTTATGAACGATGACCTGCGTCGTCTGCCGGAAACGATACGGCTCTCGAAGCGCACCCACGCTGTTCTGTGGCAGAACATCTGTCTCGCGCTAGGCATCAAGTTGGTGTTCTTAGTGCTGGCCATCTTCGACAACGCCTCCATGTGGATGGCGGTGTTTGCGGACATGGGGGCAAGCTTGCTGGTGGTCTTCAATGGGCTAAGGTTGCTTGGAAAGCAATCGAGCAAGTAGAAAAAGATGTACGGAAAAGTCTATAGCTGCTACAATCTTGATCATATGCGTAAATGGTTGGCAATCCTTTTGTTGGTATTTGTGCCGCTACAGCTTAGCTGGGCGGCTGCAGCCAGCTATTGCCAACACGAAACCGGTACCTCAGCCAAGCACTTTGGCCACCATGACCATCAGCACAAGATTGCGGATGGCAAAGACGCATCTTCCGATCCAGCCAAGACCATCGGTGGTGATCCCGATTGCGCGTCCTGTCACGCAGGATGTATGTCGGCCTTGCCTACGGCCGTCACGATTGCATCGCTGGCCGACTCGTCTCTGGATACAGCAGATTACGGGGCTCGTCTCACGTCGCCCCCTTTTGAACGCCTCGAACGCCCTCAGTGGCGTGCCCTCGCCTGATCG
>SXGU01500357.1_pt1 | contig 28642 bp, 33 predicted proteins | sample 3174531 | NCBI WGS metagenome assembly SXGU01 (sample SAMN11356863, study PRJNA531348) | freshwater metagenome | isolation source: freshwater sample F1-140 | place: China: Fuxian Lake, Yuxi | collected 2017-12-25 | reverse complement strand
GGATCTGGTCAAAGACGAGCTGGATGTTTCCTCTAAAACGGCGGACCGCTTCATCGAAATGTTCGAGGGAGCCAAGGCCCGCCACAAGAAGCTGGGAGGCGCTGAAAAGCTCATCGGCATCTTTGAGACTCCCGCTTCGGAACTTACCGCCATCGACCGCCAGACGCTGGAAGCTGCGGTCTCCAAGCTCACCGATGGCATCACGCAGAAGGAACTTCTGGAAGAGCTGAAGCTCGTGAAGATCTACGACACTAGCGGCATCGGTGGCGATACCTCCAAGCACCCGAAAAAGGACAAGCCGAACCTCGGACAGCTCGCATTCGCGTTCTTCCAACCCCTCGCCAAGGACCTGCAAAACATCTGCACGCATCCGGACCGGGACAAGTTCTTCACCGTGCTGGCCAGGGAAGAGCCATCCAAGCTCAACGAAATGGAAGTCTCCCTGGAGAGCGCCCTCCATGCCATCCGAGCTGCCAAGGCCACCCACACCACCGGCACAGTCATCCGCTGATCTCAGACCTCCGAAAGTCATGTCCACCGCTCTATCCGAAATGTCCATGCGCACAGTCGAAGCGATTCGCGGCTTTGATGAATTCTCGCGGCAACCGAGTGCCGTCGTCTCGGATGTGCTGAGCAAGATCGGGTGGATTCAGCGGCACAATGACGCCGCACACCGCAGCAAGGGCGCAGTCGCACGCCAAGCGGCTGCCGCTCTCAACTGCTCGGTAGGTGCCTTCCTGCGTTACAAGGCGAATTTCCGCCGCGAGAACTGGAAGGGCATCATGGACAAGCGCATCAGCGCCGGAGCCGCCCGCGGTCTGCATCCATCATTCAAGAGCTTCGTGGCCGGTCTATTCGACCCGCTGCAACGTGACCTGGATGACGGCATGGAGGCTTGGCGCGATCTACTCGACAAGTGGAATCTATGGAAGCAAACCGGAGATCCCAAGCACCGCATCCCCGGCTATGATGTCTGCCCGTCCGCAGATCCTGTCACTGGCTACCCCGTGGGCTGGAGTTATGATAACATCCTCCGCCTCCGCCCCACCCAGGTGGAACGCGCCCTGTCCAAGCATGGCAAGAAAAACGCCGCCAAGTTCCTGCCTCCGGTCCTCACCACACGCGTCGGCTCCGCGGTGCTTTCCCGCCGCCTGTATGATGACCAAGACCTCGACACGCTGCTTGCCGATGGCTTTCTAGCCATCGCCGGAATCGACAGCACAAGCCGCCCGGTGAGCTTCAACTGCGTGGACTTCTTCACCGGCCGGCACGTGGACGCGCATCTGCGCATGATGTTCAAGGATGCGGACAAGGACACCAACAAGACTCTCACCGGCATGGAGTTCGTGTGGTTCCACATCAAGCAGCTCCAAGCCGATGGATGGCGCACCGATGATCTCGGCAGCGAGCACATCTTCGAGCACGGCACCGCGAACTCATGGGCAAACAAGGCGATGATCTCGCTCGGTGGCCACGCCTCCTATGAGACCGCGCTGGAAGCGATCACTGGCGGCAAGTGCTTCGTGAATCGCTCCGGTAAATTTGAAGGCGCGGTCTTTGCGGAGATGTGCTTCCGGACCCAGAGCACCGGCAACTTCAAATTCAAGACTTGGATCGAGTCTTCCTTCCGGCTGCTCCGCACCTACATGCAGGGCCTGCCCGGTCCCATCGGCAGCAACCAGCGCCTTAATGGCAAGGATGAAATCTACGGCATCAAGCTGGCGGAAAATCAAATGCTCAAGGCCATCGCCACTTGCGAGGATAAGGCCATGCAGGAATTCCTTGTCGAATCCTTCCGGCATGAGCTGCTCGATCTCCCCACCTTTGCCCGCCTGATCGATAGCGTTTACCGCGCCATCAATCTATCCACCCACCACAAGCTGGAAGGATGGCAGCAGCTCGGATTCACGGTGCCGCTCTGGAGGCTCAATGAGAACTCTGACAACTGGTTTACCCAGGACGATCTCACCACCATCGCCACCGATCCCATGGAGCGCCAGCTCATCCTGCGCAAGATCAACTCCAACCGCGAGGCCCTCACCCGCAATGATCTCATGAGCCGTCAAGCCGCTTGGGATCTATCCATCGCACGGGACAAGTCCATCATCCGCAAGCTCCCGGATTCCATGGTGGGCATGCTGCTTCCCCTGGACTGGGCGAAGAAAGTCACACTTGCCAGCAATCACACCTTCACCCTGCAAAACCCGCTCTGGAAGGACACACGGGAAACCTACGTCGCATCGTGGGAAGAGCGCGGGGCACAGGTCACTCTGGATGGCGGCAAGGACCTGCTCGTTTTCCACAATCCGTTTTTCGACGGCCGCGCCCATGTCCACAGCTTGGATGGCAGCTATATCACCACGCTCTATCCGACCGTTCGCGCCACTCCATTCGATGCCGCCGCGAAGCTGGAGCAACTCAAGATCCGTTCCAAGGTCAGCTCGCAACACGAAGCCCACCTCCGCGCCCGCATGGCAGACATCGGCGCTCAGCGCACGGCGGACACCGCGCACAACAAGAGCATCATCCTCCTCACCCGCGAGGATCGCAGGCGGGCAGCAGCCGCCAAGCAGAGCGCGTTCGAGGCCGCCACATCCAAGCGCGCAGAGACCGCAGGCCAAGCCGCGGACGATGCCCTGGCACTCATCTCAGCCATTCCGCAAACCACGCAGAATGACGATCTCGACTTTTGATCCCATCCACCCATGACCACATACCCGACCAACCGCGAACTCGCCGCCCAACTCGTATCCCTCAGAACTGAGAAGGAACTCACCAACAAGAAACTCGCCGCTCTGCTTGGCATCAACGGAGTCACCGAGACCTACTTGAGCAAATACATCAACGACAAGCTCGACCGTGATGTCCCCGAGTTTGAATCCATCGCCCTGGACATCGTGAGATCCATCCGGGAGCGCATGAATTTCACCTCGTCGATCCTTCAAACTTCCGTCGTGCGCAAGATGGGCAATGTGCTCAACCTCATCCGCAAGACCGGCGACTTCGCCGCCCTCACATCACCGGCTGGCAATGGCAAGACTTCCGCTGTCCGCTACTACACCGCCGAAAATCCATCGGCGATCCCGATCACTCTCAACGCCACCACGCGGGATGCCTCCAAGGTCGAGGGCCTCGTTTTCCGCAGCACCGATCACCGGGACTGGAAAGGCCAGACAAGCCGCTTCGATTTCCTTGTGAAGCGCTTCAAGGGCACCGGACGCCTGCTCATCGTCGATAACGCTCAACGCCTCACCATGTCCGGCCGCCAGTGGGTTTTCGACTTCGCCGACGAAGCAGAATGCCCGGTGGCACTCATCGGCAACCCTGAGATGATCGATGCCATCCGTGGCAATGATCAGCAGTTTTCCCGCATCGGCATCCACGGCCGCTATGAGCTTGAACAATCCGAGCTGCCCGCCGCCTCCCACTACGTCACACGCCAAGTGAGCGATGATCAAACCGCGGACACCATCTCGGATCTCGTCGCCTTTATCGCCTCCCACGAAGGCCGCCTCCGCGCTGTGAAGAAAACCGTCATCCTCGCGCAGCAGCTCCGCAGCGAGTCTGCAAAGCTCATGCACGATCCCCGCGCTGCCGTCCGCTCTGCCCACAGCCGCCTTGTCCGCGATTACGAACTCCCCACCGAATAACCCTCATGTCCGTCGCCCCCTATTGTCACGCAGATCACGTCGCCCGCCATGGCGAATACCCGTGCCCGGTGAACCGCTGGCACATCTGGCGCGGTACCGTTCAATGGTTCATCGTTGGACCCGGTGCCAATGCCATGCAGGCATGCAGCAAGCCCGTCTATATCGGCCGCCATCCCACCATTGGTGCCCGCGAGGCTGCCGTCGCACGCGTCGCCATCCGCAATCTATCGGAACGCCATGCACAGGACAAGGAACTCGGACCCGAGGAAATCAGGACCTTCATCGCACAAGCTGAATTGGAAGTCCCTGCCCACATCACCGATGCCTCCGATCCGGATGACATGGGTGATCTGTCAGACCTCATGATCGACGATGAACCCGAACTGGATCTGGAGGCCGAAAGCGCATGAACACGGACGAAAAGATCCTCGTTTCCCTCATCGGATGCCGGTCCACCGATGCCGCTATTGGCGATACACTCAGGCTCCCGTTTCTGGTGACCAGGGCACACTGCCAGCGCATGGAAAAGGACGGCTTCATTGCCAGTGAGAAGATCTCCGATGTCCTCCCTGTCTGGCATCTCACCGAGTCCGGCAAAGCCCGCGCAGAGAAGCTCCAATCCGCAGCCGTCTAACCACTCTCATCCCCAACCAACAAAAATCATGCCACGTAAATCCACATCACCCGAAGCCGCTCAGAAACAAGTCTGGAAAGCCGAACTCAAGGACCTTACCCGCAACCGGAAGAAGATCCTGGGAGATGGCCACAAGGCCCGTATCGCCGCCGTGGCCCGCCTCCGCATCGCCGAGCGAGAATACTCCAACGCCGTGGCCAAAATCGACCGCGAAGTGCCCAAGGCAACCAAGTCGATCGACCGCCGCATCGCCATCCTTGAAGGCCGCATCGGTGCCTGATTTCCAACTCCCAAAATCTCCAACCCATGACACCCCAACAAATCGCCGCCGACATCGCACGCGGCAAACAGATTGTCGATGAAATCAAAGCCCTTGAAGCCGAGCTGAAAGCCATCGAATCACGCCTTGAACAAGCCGGGCTCTCCGGTGACCAGGTGCCGCTGAAAGATGCGGATCGCGAGGGCAAACAATACCTGGCACGCGGCGAAAAACTCGTCGTCCCGGTCCGCTTCGAATCGGATCTCATCGCCGGTTCCTTCGATCCGGATTCCGTGATGCACAAGGCCGTGCTCTCCGCCCTTGGTGATGAGCATGCCGCGAAGCTCCCGCTCTTCTTCAAGGACAAGCGCTCGTTCAACCGCGTGCCCAAGGATGGACTCGCATTCCGCAAGCTCGCCCGCAAGCAGCTCGACCCGGACACCGTCGCTAAACTCATCCAGTCAGTCACACAGCGCGACAAGGACGGCATCGCCAAATCCAAGACCGTCATCGCTTGGGATGACGCAAAGCCACTTGACCAAATCCCGTCCTGAAAATCTTGGAACGCCAAAACAATGCCATGACTGCCCGCCCTCAATCTCCGCCATCGCCACCGACTCCCGCCGGGCAGTCGTTGGCATCTGTGCCTGGTTCGGTTTCTGTGTTGGACGCCTGCTGCGGTGGACGCATGTTCTGGTTCGACAAGGCCGATGACCGCGCCGTGTTCGTGGACAAGCGCCGTGAAAAGCACGTTCTGACCGATACGACCCGCGCACCTGGAAGCCGAGTGCTCAGCGTCGATCCCGACATCCAAGCGGACTTTACCGCGCTGCCATTCGAGGATGGCGCGTTCTCGCTGGTGGTCTTCGATCCGCCGCATCTGGTCCGCGCCGGAAAAGGCGGATGGCTCGCCAAGAAGTATGGCAAGCTCGAAGGCGATTGGCGCGAGGATCTGCGCCAAGGCTTTGCCGAATGCTTCCGCGTCCTGCGAGACGATGGAACGCTGATCTTCAAATGGAATGAGGATCAGGTGCCTGTGTCGCAGATCCTCGCCCTGACTCCAGTGCGGCCGCTCTTCGGCAATCGCTGCGGGAAAGCCGCGAAGTCGCATTGGATCGTCTTCAGTAAACCGAACGTCCAAGGCATGACAGCGGGAGCCGATGGCCCGCCCATGCCCAGCGAAAGAGACGCCTAACCACGATTGCCATCGCCTGCTTGTTCAACCTCTTTTGATCTATGGATACCAACAAAAACTGGTCGCAGTATAAACGCAAAGGAGTCTCAGAAATGAGGCCATACGTCGAAGGTGAAGATGTCTCGCACGTCAGCATCTCCGAACCGGACAAAGCGAACGGCTCGCCAAAGACTGGCGACATGATCGCCCGCAACCCGCAAAACCACGAAGATCAATGGCTCGTCGCCGAGAAATACTTTGCGGACAACCTCGAACCCGTGTGAACCGATTCACCAAGGAAGGTCCAATCCCTTTCTTGGATGAACGTCAATGTGGAGGCGCGACCAATGAAGCCCGAATCTAAAATCAGACGTTGCTCGCGTTGCCTCGCACGCCTTGTTAGCGGGTTCTTCGTGACTACGCGACTCGACGGCATCGGCATGGCGGTGGAGTTTTACCGCACGGAAAACAATGACGAATGGGCACGGTACCATGCTGGTGGGGATGTGACCTACTCCGCTAGCATCACAATAATCCGCTGGGTCTTTGGATATGAATTCTCCCGCTAACATCGAGGCCTGCGGCCGATAGTCCCGCTGCGCCGGACGTTCGGATACCGCCTGCGCTTTGATGTTGTGCCCCGCCTTGCTTCGCGGTAAGAGCGGGCAGGATGAAAACCGCAGCGAACGCCGCAACCGCCACCCTCGAGTTTGCACACCCCGACTACGGATGCACCCTGGCTGAATGGCAGATGGTCGAGGACGTCTGCGCGGGGCCGACCACCATCAAGGAACGCGGGATCGTTTACCTCCCGAAACTTGCCGGTCAAACCGACGAAGAATACCTGGCCTACAAAAAGCGGGCCGTCATGTTCAACGCGACGAAACGCACCAGGGAAGCCCTGGCCGGGCTGCTGATGCGGAAGCAACCAACCCTCACGCTGCCCGACGGGGACGCCGCCAGCCAGCCCCTGTTGGCCGACGTCACGATGAGCGGAATGAGCCTCCTCCAGTGGATCAAGCACATTGCCACGGCGGTCGTTTCGACCGGACGAATGGTGACCGTGATCGATTACAACATGGACACGGCCCGCCCCTACATGGCCACCTACCAGGCCACCGACGTGCTCAATTGGGCGACCAGCCTGGTGAACGGCCGCCGGGTGCTGAGCCTGCTGATTGTTCGGGAGCGGGAAGAAGTCCTCGACGGATTCCGCGTCACCAAACGGGAGCGATACCGCAGCTATCGCCTGGTTGACGGCCAGGTCCTGTATCGGACATGGACGGAAAACGACGCTGAAGGCCACAACAGCGCGGCCGACAACCCCATGACCCGTCGCGGCAAATCGCTGCCACGGATCCCGGCCGTTTTCCACAACGCCTGCCACCTCGGCCCCGAGATCGGGGAGGTTCCGCTTTACGATCTGGCCGACATCAACATGAGCCACTACCGGACAAGCGCCGACCTCGAGACCGGCCGCCACATTGCCGGATTGCCAACGCCCTACGCGACCGGTGTCGAGGCCGACAAGGCCAGCCTCACCCTCGGGACCACCAAGCTCCTGACCTGCGAAAACCCAGACGCCACCTTCGGGTTTCTCGAGTTCACCGGCCAGGGCCTCGGCGAATTGACCAAGGCCCTCGAGGAAAAGGAACGCCAGATGGCGGTCCTTGGTGCCAGGCTGCTCTTCGACGCGAAAAAGGACGCCGAAAGTTTCGAGACCGTCAAGCTGCGGGCCGCATCCGAAGGGGCCGCCCTTGGGAACATTGCCGGACACCTGACCGTCACGGCTTCGGAGGCCATGCAGTGGTTCTACTGGTGGCAGGGCACGCAAAACGACCCGACCGAAATCATCGCGACCGTTCTGATCAACCAGGACTTTGTCGAGACCTCCATCGATTCCGCCACCCTCCAGGCCCTGGTATCCGCGTTCCAACAAAACGCCCTGAGCTTCGAGGCCTTCTTCCACCAACTGAAGAAAGGCGAGATCTACCCGGACGGATGGGACCTCGACAGCGAGGCCGCGGCCATCTCGCAACGGCCGCCCGCCACCATGCCGGTTGCACCGGCCGGACCGACGCCTCCAGGAAAAACCGGCGGCGACCCGCCCGCGGATCCCAAAGGCGGCAAATCCCCCGCGGCCGGATCCGGAGACAAGACCGGGAAAAAAGGTGAAACCTCGCCGAACAAAGCCTGATGGCCACCGACACCCAGAGCGCATCAGATACCGCGGTCGATTGGGCGAACCGTCACGCGATCAACATGAGCCGGATCGAAGCCGGACAGGTTGAGAACGTCAACGCTCTCCTGGTCGACCTCGAGGCCAAGCTGGCCAGCATCTTGATCAAGAGCGACCTGAAGCCAGGCCAGGCGGCCAAGCTCGAGACTATCCACGGGGCCGCCGCGACGGCCATCGGGAAAACCTACGGATCCATTGCAGGCCAGATGGAGATGGCACTCCAGGACACCGCCGCGATGGAAGCCAAGGCCGCCGGGCAACTGCTCAACAGCCAGATCGGGGTGGACGTGTTCGGACCGGTCCTGACAGAAAAGCAGTGGAGCGCGGTCGCCAACAAGACCCTGATCTTCGGACACTCGAGCGGCGACTGGTGGGCATCACAAGACCAGGCCCTGCGGTTCAAATTCGCCGGAGCCATGCAAGAGGGATACAGCCTCGGCGAGTCGGTCGATGACCTGATCCGCCGGGTGCGGGGAACGAAAGCCAACGGATACTCCGACGGGATCATGGCGACCAGCCGCCGCGAAGCAGAGGCCCTGGTCCGTTCATCCATCCAGACGATCAGCAACCAGGCCCGCCTGGCCGGATACGAGGAAAACAAGGATCTCTACAAAGGAATCCAGTGGCACGCCACCCTCGACGGCCGAACCACGACGATCTGCATGGCGCTGAACAAACTCGAGTGGCGCTTGCCGGATTACAAGCCCATCGGGCACACCAAGGACTTTCCAGGCCCGACCGCGCACTGGAACTGCCGGAGCACCCAGATCGGGATCCTGCGGTCGTGGGAGGAACTGAGCGGGAAGAAAATCCAGGCACTCGACGGCCAGACCCTCCAGGACAAGCTGCAGGCCAAGCTCGCCAAAAAAGGCATGGCACCGGAGCAAGCCGCAAAGGCGATGGCAAACGCACAAGCCAGCATGGACGGCCAAGTCCCGGCCGAACTCAACTACGAGGACTGGCTGGCCGGTAAGAGCGACGAATACGCCAGCAAGGTCCTCGGCCCCGGCCGGTTCGCCTTGTGGAAATCGGGGAAGCTCCAACTGCGCCACCTGACCGACCAGAAAAACCGCCCCCTGACCATCGCGCAACTGGAAGCGGCAATTTCCGGCGACGGCTTCCCGGTCGAAACGGAAGGCGTCCAATACCTGCCCCCAACCGGCCCGGTGCCGAAATACGCCGCCCAGCCAATCGACACGGATCTGGCCGGTCAACAACCCACCATTTACAAACTCGAACAGGTCCAAGACAAGCACGATGAACGCATCGCTGTCGTGAAAGAATTCTTGGCACAAGAGGGATTCCCGATCCCGGCCAAATTGATGGAACCAGACGTCGAGATGGGATCTGCCCGAGGTTTGATTTATGAATCGATCCTCAGCGCCAACTACCCAAACAGCTACATCCTGCGAGACGCCACCGGACGGATCATTGCCGCGGTCGATTACACCGACCTAAGCGCAGGATGGCTGAACATCGAGCACATAGGTAGCATTGCGCCCGGCGGTGGCACACAAGCACTCAAGGCGGTTCTTGAGCGAGCCGCAAAAGACGGACACGGGGTCACGGTCATGTCGATGGGACCGACACCGGAAGGTTCCAACAGCCACAAATTCTACCAGAAATGGGGATTTGTCCCGCAAGACGATCACGACGGGGAATGGATGGACTTCCAAAACCAGTGGATGACGCTCGAGGCCAAACAGGTGAAAAAAACCCTGGCCAACCTTGAAGCCTACAATTCGCTGGCCACCAAAGGAACAGCATCGATCCCCGAAGCCGACCACATCGCCGCCGCGTCCAAGGCTCTGCCAAAATACAAAGTCGAGCAGGTCGGGACACAGGATGCCGAGGATCCGGAGGCCGACTTCCTGAGCCGCCAGGCCGCTATGGATGAATTCATGGCAGGCCCCTACCACGACGCCAGCGAGAACAGCGAAATGATCAAGATGGCCCTGATGGACGAGGGGGAAACCTTCATCTTGCGGGACACCGACGGACAGATCGTCGGGGCGATGAGCTACGCCACCGATGGAGACACCATCGAACTGCGATCCATCGGAAGCGTGAAGAAAGGGGCCGGTAAGCAAATGATCCAGATCGTCCTGGAGGCCGCGCAAGCCGATGACATGCCGGTCGACCTTGGCGCGATTCCGGGAGCGGTCACATTTTACGAGAAGCTCGGGTTTAAGAAGCTCAAAAAAGAGGGCAACTATACCCAATTCACCGCCGACGGACCCACCCAGAAAAAGATCCTGGCAAACCTCGCCGCCGCCGCCGATGAGGCACCAGGCACCCAGATCAACAACGCGGAAGCCGAGGCCCAGATCGCGGCAATCCTGGCCAACCCAAAAGGCCAGACCCTCAAGGCCGCGGCGCTGAAAAAGCTCCAGAAAGAACAGCCAGACCTGACCCCAAGCGACATGCTCGCCATGGCGGAAGGAATCGCACAGGAAAAGCAGGCCGCCGCCTCGAAGGCATCCGTGCTGAGCCAGGCGAAAAAAAAACTGGTGGCCGGAGAAACCCCGACGCCCGCGCAATGGAAGCTCCTGAACGATCTGCCCGAGGACGAAAAAAACGCCTTCCTGGCCAGCGTCGAGGAAGGGAAGAAAGCAAACGCCGCCGGGATCTATGCGGAGCTCGACAAGCTGATCGACGCGACCAAAGGAAAACTTTCCGCATCGGAATTGGACAAGCTGAACCTGCTGCCAGCCGACCAGGTCACCTACCTGAACGGAAAGATCATCGCGCATCAACAGGACGAGACGGTCGCCACGATCAAGGCCGACTTCGGAAGCCTCGATGAACTGAATGCCAACCCGGAAGCCGCCGCGAAATTCGCCGCCTTGCCACCATTGCTGAAAGGCGAAATCAGCGACCACCTGACGGTCAAATACGAGACCAAGCAGGCCACCGACCAACTGGCAGCATGGAAAGCCAGCGCCGACCCGATGAAGGTCGCCGCCGCCAACCAGGCGGAAGCATCCGCGCAAGGCCTCAAGGTTTCCGCCCTGAGCATCTGGGACCAGGCCGAACAAAACCTCCTGCACGCCAAGTGGAACAACCTGGTCGACGGGATCGCGGGACCGAACGCCACCAAGCTCAAGCAAGCCGCCTTCAAAAAGGCCACCGGATACAAGGGCGACTTCGCCGATGCCGAGCAACTGAAAACCTGGATGGAAGACAACGTGGACCCGTTCGAGGCCGCCGACATCCACGACACGGTGATGGCGGAAGCCGCCGCGAAACAGGCCGCCGCCAGCAAGGCCAGCAAGCTCTCGACCGCGAAACAGAAGATCCTCGATGGCAAGACCCCATCCCCCAGCGAGCAAGCCACCATCGATGCCCTGACGCCGGAAGAAAAGGCCGCATGGGAATCCGCCGTCCAGGACGCAAAAGCCGTCGCGGGCGGAATCGCCAAAGGGGGCAAGGTGACCATCACGGCCCCACCAACGGCCATCAATCCCAACATGCCCGAATGGGCAACCAAGGTCCCCAAAAGCGAGGAAGACGCCATCCAGATCGCGACCGATGCGATCATGGCCGTGCCGGATGAGCAGAAAGGGGCGATGCTCGAGGATTTGGGGATCATCCCGGACAAGGACTACCTCGACTTTGACGACTTCAACGCGCAATCCCTCAAGGCGACGCTCGAGCAGTACGCCGACATGCTGATCGACGGCGACGATGACGCCCCGAGCCTGACCGACATGATCGGGGAGATTCAAAAGCTGGCCCTCGGGGAGCTCGCCAAAACGGCCCCGCCGGCCCCGAAGCAACAGAGCATCCCGAAGGTGAAGCCCATGGCCAAAACGACCGCGAAGGCGATCGCGAAGGAGCCCGGCCGTCCGCCCATCACGGGAACCCTCAAGGTGCCGGAGCCGAGCACCCTCACCACCAAGCAGCGCCTCGGCGGATCCACCGGAGCCATGCTGGCGGTCGACAGCCAGGGCAAGCAATGGGTGGTCAAGAAAGGGGCCTCCCCCGAGCACGTGCGAGCCGAAGCGGAGGCCGACGCCATCTACCGGGCCCTCGGGTTCGAAACCCCGGAAGGGGCGATCTTCGAAACCAAGGACGGCCCCATCAAGGTCACCGAATACCTCGAAGGCGGCAAGACCCTGGCCCAGCTGACCACCGCGGAGCGGAAGGCCGCCAACGCGAAACTCAAGGACGGGATCGCGGCCGACATGGTCCTGGGGAACTGGGACGTCATCGGGGCCGGGGCCGACAACGTCATGGTGACGCCAGACGGCCGCGTCTGGCGGATCGACAACGGGGGAGCCCTGAGCTTCCGCGCGATGGGCGACCCGAAGGAGGGCGACGAATGGAACGGCTACCCGACCGAAATCTGGTCGATGCGGGACAAGCAAAAGAACGCCACCGCGGCCTCGGTTTACGGGGACGCCGACATCTTCGAGATCGCCCGGAAGATCCAGGCGGTCGATTGGAGCCGGATCGAGAAGCTCCCCATGGCCGACGAAACGAAGCGCCTGGTGATGCAGCGGGCCGCGGAGGCCAAGCGGATCGCCACCAGGGCCCTCGACCTGCAACACGAACGATTCCGCCCCGACTACGTCGAGCGCCTCACCCGGGACGCCCTCGAGATGAGGCAGGCCGGAGTGATGGCCGGAGCGCCGGAGAAGCTGATCGTTCAAGACCACACCAGCATCAAGGACGTCAACGGCCGCGCCTTCGGAAACCTCCGCGCGGGATCCACCGGCGGGGGAGCGACGGCCCAGGCCAAGATGCCCGGCGATTACTGGTCGGCCAACATTGAAGTGGCGGTCAAATCCCTGGCCCACAAGGCGATCAATGACCTCGACATCAGCGACGGAAGCGCCATCCAGAAAGCCAACGCCGCGATCGCCCACAAGGCGGTCCTCGAGGACTACGCCAAGAGCGGATCGAAGGACGAAAAGGCGATGGCGAAGGAATACCTCAAGACGATCAAGTGGATCGAGGACCAGGTCGCCAAGGGCGGGATCCCGGCCAAGCCGGCGATGTTCAAGCCCTACCTGCCAGCCAACACCCCAGCGCCGGCCGTCCAGGACGCCCGGTCCCTGGTTCAGCGCTGGGAGGCCCAGATGGCCGCCAAGGGGATCGACACCACCCCGATCCAGAGCTGGCTCTCCAGCCAAAGCGGCAATTCCTGGACCCCCGCCACCCAGGCCGCAAAATACGCCTTCAGCCTCGGGATGGAGAACCCGGCCGACCGCCAATACTGGGACGGGAATAGCAGCTACCCCACCAGCCTGGCGGGATGCAAAAAGGAATTCGACAAGGTGGCCGCCAAGCTGGGGAGCCAGGAAAAGGCCCTCGAGCTTTTCACCAGCTACCACGCCCTGGTGCAGGAAACCCTGACGACGATCAAGGACGTCCCCTGGATCGACCCGGAGCGCCGGGCCGTGCTGCTTTTCCGCACCGTTGCCAACGAAGAGCTCGCCGGATCCTACCAGGCCCCGACGGTCAACCCGGCCTGGCAGCGGGAATACGACGCCCTCCTGGCCCGCACCACCAAGCCGACCAAAGCGCAACTGCGGCAATTGGAAGAGCGGAGCGACCGCTACCTGAAAAGCGAATTCATCCCGAAACGGGGCACCACCGAAAGCCACTCGATCTACAAGACCACCAAGGTCTACGGGAGCCAGATCACCGCCACCGCGGTCCCCTTCAGCCGGATCTACGGCCTCTATTGGCTCGAGCGATACGGCGGGCACAACGGCTCCTCCTTCCTGGGCGACGGCGAGGCCGAATTTGCAGCCAACACCTCCGGCCTTCCTTCGGTTTTCAACCAGGGATTTGTGAAGCCGAAACTCGACGCGACATCCCAGCAAGCCGATAAATGGGGAGTCCCCCTTGACCACCTGCCAGAGCCATGAAAATCACCGCCATCCAGACCAGCCCCTCCGGCTTCGAGATCGAAGTAGGGGGCACCTTCCACAAAGCGACCTACCGGGAAATCCTGGCCGGCCAAGGGATCGTCATCGTTCCGCCGGCCCTCCAGGCGGGCACCAAGGTGGCATCCCAGAACCCGGCCGATGAAGAGGCCCCCCTGATGGAGATCGAGAACGCGATCGAGAGTAAGGAGCTCGGAGCCGCGATCACGAAATGGGCCCAGGGGAAAACCCCCGACGGGATCCACCAGGTGAAAATCGAGGCGAAATAAAGCGCCGATTCGGCACTTTTGTCTTGCCAGGCGGGCCCCGGGTGGCCATGGTTCGCCCGTATGCAAACCGTAACCACCACCGCCACCGCCCCCACCCTTCGCCCCTTCGACCGCGTCGACTGGGCCGCCTTCGCCGGCGTCGAAACAGCCACCCCCCTGATCGCCTTCCATGAGGAATTCGCGGTCATCCAGGATGGCAAGACCCTGAGCCTGATCGACGGCGAAAACGAATACCGGATGACGCTGCCAGCGAGGCGGTCGCCACCCTGACGGGCAACGCCCTCCTGGCCGAACTTTTCGCCGCCGGCGACGATGGCCTCCGGATCGCCAACTACGTCCAGGCCCTCGGCTTCACCGAGACGATCGAGATCGGCTGAACCCTTTCCCCCACCGACCACCCTATGCAAGACACCACCACACCAACCAAGGCCAACGCCAAGCTCCGGAGCCACGGCTTCGTCACCATCCACAGCGCAACGATCATCCGGAACCGATCGATCCAGGCCAAGCAGCCATTCCGGCTCGAGGTCACCGGCACCTGGGTGCCAGCCGGCACGCTGGGCCCCGCCACCGAGATCAAGACGAAAGCGGTCGCCGCCGGCACGCGGCAACCCCTCGAGCGCTTCGCCCGGGTGAACAACCTCCCCCTGCAAGAAACCCCAACCCCCAACTGAACCATGAAAACGACCATCACCATCACCACCCCTTACGGGGCCGTCACGATCGAGCCAGCGCCCCGCGAAGGGCAAGTGGCCATGACCGGCGACGCCCCAGCGATCGACGCCCTGAGCGAGGAATTCCCGGCCCTTTACGAGGGCGAGATCACCCCGCGCGGGATCACCCTGACGGCCGCCACCGCCGCGGAGGTCGTCGGCCACATCATCCAGATGGCCGGCCAAGCCGAGCCCGAAACCCCCACCGAAGCCTGACCCATGTGGATCTTCTCAAAATACGGGTTTTTCAGCGTCACCCAGCACGCCAAGCGACGCGACAACATCCAGGTGAGGGCTCGGACGAAAACCGACCTCGAGGCCCTCAAGCTGGCATTCCCGCCCCTCGACCGGAGCCCCATCATCGAAACCCCGCAGGCCGATTACCGCTGGCGCTTGATCGTTCAGCGGTGGAAATGGGAGATCGTCGGAGCCCACCTGGTCGCCGACATCGACTACGGGAATTTTAAGGGCAAGATGGCCACCATCCCGGAGCAACTCGACAAGCTCCCGATGCTCCATGATATCTGGAATCTGCACCACCGATACCAGGAACGGAAGAGCCGGCCGGATCCATTCGCCGGGCACCCCGAGCTTTTCAACCCCCACGACGGCCACCTCTTCGATGAGGACGAGATGGCCGGAGCCAGCGACCACGACGTCGACTGGCACGCGGAAGCAGAGGCCAGCGAGGCCGCTAAGGGCAACACACTCGACCTCGACCCGTTCGCCGACCAGGCCCGCCAGGCCGCGGAAAACACCCGCCAGCGCGACGCACGCCGGAAAGGGGACAAACCCACCAAGGGAACCGCCCCGGCCGGAACCAAACGCGGCAACCCGCGCAAACCAGGAAAGGGGGACGCATGAACATCCGCGAAATCAGCGAGGAAATCAGCGCCGTCGAGCAAACCCTCAATGACATCGGCGAGACCGGAAACCAGCGGGTCGATGACCTGATCCGGATCGCCAAGACCAGGCTCGGCCATGCCAACGGACACCTGGTCGCCAAGGCCATCCAGGCGGAATCGGCGAATTCACCGAATCGCGAAAAGTCGCCAATCGGTGCTTTTCCCGATTGACTACCAGGCCCCGACCTGCCACCTTCCGGCCGTTATGCAAACCATCACCACCGAACACGACCCGCTGGTCCGCGAGATTCACCCCTTCACGGTTTCCGGCATGGGACCCGCCCCCTTCCGGTTTGTCGGAATCGCCACCATCCCCAGCCCCACCCTGGCTGAAGCCAACCCGACCGCCTACAACAACGCCCTGGCCGCCCTTCCGCGGGACCTCAAAAACGGCTGCGGATCCTGCGCCCATTGCTGGACCGGGATCATGAACATTCACATCGTGGAAAACGCCAACGGCGAGCGCTACGGGGTCGGATGCGACTGCATCGCCAAGACTCCCGACAAGCCCCTGGTCCGCGCCAGCCACCTGGCCCGCCTCAAGGCTGAACGCGCCAAGCGCAACGCCGCCCGCGAGGCCCGCCGCGCCGCCTGGCTCGCCGAAGTGGTCAACCCGGAGACCGGCGAGACCCGCGAGCAAGAGATGCAACGCAAGACGGACGAGGCCCGCGCCGCCGCCGCCGCCGCAATCGCTCTCGAGGATCGCCGCCGCCAAGTGGTCCGGGATGCGATGGCCAACCTTGCCGACCTTCTCGCCGACGGCCGCGGAGGATTCTGCGACAGCATCGCCCTCGACCTGAAAGCCGGATACCTCCCGCGGGGACGCGCCCTCGACATTACCCTCGACATCCTGGCCAAGATCACGGGAGGCCGCCGCGGTTCGAAAAAGCACCAAGCCGCCTGGATCGAACTCGAGGCCAAATTTACCGCCACCGCCGCGGCCGTCGCCGCCATCGCCTGAACCAATCCCAACCCCACACGAAGCATGAAAATACAACGATACCTGATCGCCACGGAAGTCCAGATCCCACAAGGGGCCGTCTTCCTCAACGCACAACCCGGCCAGAGCGGAATCAGCGCCTGGTTTCTCTGCGACCCCACCGCCGCCACGGAAACCCGCCGGTTTGCGGTGGTCGCCACCGGCCAGGAACTCCCCGAGGCCATCCTGGATTGCAACCACATGACCACCATCAAGGCCCTGATCCCATGCGGGCCTCCGGACAAGATGGAAGCAACCCCGACCGCCCTGCACATCTTCGACACCACCCATTGCAAGGCCAAGATCCCGAGCCTCAAGCTGGGAGCCAGCCAGCCGAGCAAGGACCCCGCCGACTGGTGGAAGGAATAATCTGAGCAGGCAAACGGGACGCCGCCAGGGGACAAACAAGGGCCGGGGGAAACCTCGGCCCTTCACCGTTCCGGACAGAAAAAGTTTGACGAGCGAGCGCCGGGAACTCAAAAAGCACCCCGTGAAGCTCAAATACATCGTCACGAACGAAGCGGACCTCCCAGCCGATGCCACCCTCAGAGCGCTCTACACCCAGACCGGCGACAAGTGGGTGCTCGACATCGAAGGAGCGGTTCCGAAAACCCAACTCGATGAATTCCGCAACAACAACCTCGATCTGAAGAAAAAGCTCGATGCCTTCACCGCCCTCGGGGAAGCCATCACGCCGGAGCGGGTCAAGGAACTGATCGAGAAAGAAGAAACCTGGAAGGGTGGAAACGCCAAGACCGCTGAGCAGATCAACGCGGAAGTCGAGCGCCGGGTCGCGGAACTGAAAGCCGCGCAAGAGAAAGCCCTCAAGGAACGCGACGAAAAGATCGTGACCCTGACCAGCGACCTCGAGAGCCATGTGATCGACCAGGCCCTGATCGCGGCAGGATCCGAACTCGGACTGCGGAGCACCGCCCATGACGACATCACCTACCGCGGCCGGAAAGCCTTCAAGCTCGATGAGCACCGGAAGCCGGTGGCAATCGATAAGGACGGGAACGTCCAATACGGCCCGACCGGCGAACCTCTCACCCCGAAAGATTACGTCACCCAACTGACGAAATCAGCGCCGCACCTTTTCGACCCCTCCAGCGGAAGCGGTGCCGGTGGTTCTGGCCAGGGCAGCAAAGGCGGTAGCACCGGCCAGAACCCGTTCAAAAAAGAGACCTTCAACCTCACCGCGCAATCCGAAATGCTGCGGGCAAACCCCGACCAGGCCCGCCAGATGGCCGCCGCGGCCGGTGTGAAAATTTGAACGGATATCCGGGGGGAGATCCGATCAAAACGGCGGTCAGGGGAAACCCTGGCCGCTTTTTATTTGACGACCGGAGGAAATCCCTGCTAAGGCACTCGCAACGACTGGATGTGGACGGCGGGGCCGTCAACGACCCACTCCGGGGGAGAGGGAACCAGGCAACGATTCCATGGGGCGGAATCATGCCGCCCGAGAACAAACCACCACCACCACACCACCATGGCCAAGACTCAAATCGCCGACGTGATCGTGCCCGAACTCTGGGTGCCTTACATGGTCGAACGCACCGCAACCAAATCCCGCCTGATTAGCTCTGGCATCATCGAACGGGATCCCCAATTCGACACTCTCGCCAACGCCGACGGATCCCGCACGGTCAACATGCCGTTCTGGACCGACCTCACCGGTTCGGATGAAGTGTTGAACGATTCCGGAAGCCTCACCCCGGCCAAGATGGCCTCCAGCAAGGACGTCGCCGCCATGCACTGGCGCGGCAAAGCCTGGTCCCACAACGACCTGGCCAAGCACCTCGCCGGAGACGATCCAGCCGCCGCCGTTGCCGACCTGGTCGGCGAATACTGGAACCGCCGCATGCAGGCCTTCCTCAACAGCGCCCTGACCGGGATCTTTGCCGCCGCCAGCATGGCGACCAACAAGCTCGATCTCCACATCACCAGTGGTGGCGGTCAACCGACCAGCGCCAACATCCTGAGCGCCCTGACCTTCCTCCAAGGGAAGCAGCTTCTCGGGGACAGCAAGGACAAGCTGGTCGCCATCGCGATGCACAGCGCGGTCGAGACCCAACTGCTCGCCCTCGACCTGATCGACTTCGTTCCGGACAGCGAAGGCAAGATGACCCTCAAGGTTTTCCAAGGCCTCGAAGTGATCGTGGATGACAACCTCCCCGTCGAGATTGTCGACACCAAGCTGGTGTTTCACACCTTCCTCTTCGGCCGCGGAGCATTCGGCCTGGGCATGGGTCGCAAGACCGATGCCGTCGAAGGCGGGCACGGAACCTGGGAAGTGGAATTCAGCCGCGACGCCCTCGCGGGTGATTCCTACTTCATCAACCGCCGGAAGTTCATCCTTCACCCCCGCGGGGTGAAATGGACCGACGCCAGCGTGGCTGGCAACACCGGCCCGACCAACGCCGAAATGGAAACCGGCACGAACTGGACCCGCGTCTTCGAACAGAAGAACGTCCGGATCGTTCGGATCCGCCACAACGTCCTGCCGATGTAACCCATCGGTTTCTGGGGGAAAAAGAGGGGGCCGGGGAAACCTGGCCCCCTTCACCCTGAGAACCAACCCACCAAAACACACCGATGAAAAATCTCTCCAAATTTGCCGCCCTGGCCGCCCTGGCCGCATCTTGCGACGTCAACATCCTCACGATTGGGGCCGTCGCCGCCAACACCCAGACGATCACCATCGGGTCGGTCGTTTACACCTGCAAGACCACCCCGGCGAATGATTACGAGTTTGCACCGGGGGCCGACGCCGCCGCATCGATCACCAACATTGCCGCCTGCATCAACGCGACCAGCGCGACCACCAAACTGCGAGCCGTGGCCATCACGGGTGCGGTCCTGGTGCTCGACACGGAGCGCCGCGGAGGCCGCGCATGTTCGGAGACCCTGGCCGGATCTGGCAACGCCTGGATGGCCGCTTCTACCTTCGGAGCCGGAACCACGACCGACACTCCGGAAATCCCGCTGGTCTACAGCCGCACCTGCACGGCCGCTGAGGATACTGGCAAGCTGATCGTTTTCGGCCTGCCCTTCACCCCGTCGGAGGTTCTGGTGCAAGTCCGGACCAGCGCCGGGATCCTGAAAGCTTGGGACGGGAAAATCACGAAAGGCGAGGGATACGTGCTCCTCAACAGCGATGCCGCGACGGACATCGCGCAAAATGACGTTGTCACGTTGCTGGCGACCATGTAAGGAGGGGTCGCTATGAGCGATTCCCCAGACACGCCACTGACTGCCACCGCCTACCTTTCCAAACACGATCACCGCAGGGGAGCGATTCCGACAGCCGCCGGAGCGCTCCCCTTGCCGCGTCGCCGCCGCAAGGGTATGCTCGACCTGAGCGCCTGGGACGCCGCAGTGGCAGAGCAAAACGCCAGCAATGGCACGGCCAGCAACTCGGACAAGCCGAACATCCTCCAACTGATCGCCAACAAGGCGACCAGGGCGGAAACTGATGCCGAAACACCCGCGCCGGAACAGATAGCGGCAAACCCGGAACCAGGCCAAACCCCGCAACTTCCGCCGAAACCACATGACCCGGATGAAGACGAAGTGGTCTCGCTGGAAACAGGAGCGCCGCGCCCGCCGGTTTCATCCGGAGCCTTGCTTGAGGATTCGCAGATCCGCCAAAACCGCAATCCGGAAGTCAACATCCCAGCCGCCACCCCCGAGGGGATCGCCGCCGCCAAGGCTGCCCTGAAGGCGGAAGAAGACGCCGCCGCCGCGGCGGAAAATTCCAGCGCCCCCGCGGACGATAAAATCCCGCCGCCCCCAGCCCGTAAACAAGCCACCAAACAAGCCCCAACCCGCACGCCAAAATGAAATCACCATTTGAGGGAGACTCGCAATCCGTCACTTTTTCCGGAGCCGGAAGCGCCGGAGCACACTCAGACGTGACCGTCCTGCTGCCAGGCTGCTACGTCATCACCGCCGGAGGCACGGCCGGAGGGGCGACCCTGACGGCCAAACTCCGCGACACCGCCGGGAATCTTTTTGACATCCCGAACTACAACTCGAGCGGAGCCGCGGCGATTCCGGGATCTTACCCGGTCACGTTCCACAGCGCCGGTCACACGCTGGTGCTTTCGACCACCGGAGCCGGAGTTTCGACCGCCCTGACCATCACCATCGGAAGAATGGAGTAACCCCATGGCCATCACCCTCACCGCCGAAACAGGTGCCGGTGTCGCGGATGCGAATACCTACGCGACCCGAGCGCAAGCCGACCAATACCATGAAGGCCGCCTCCACACGGCCGCATGGACCAGCGCCGCACCGGCCGTGAAGGACCAGGCCCTGGTGATGGCGACCAGGTTTCTCGATGCGAACGTCGCATGGCAGGGAAGCCGCAACAAGATCGACCAGAGCCTTGCCTGGCCGCGCAGAGGGGTAACCTGGGACGGACACCCGGTCCCGGATGACATGATGCCACGGCCGGTCGTTGACGCAACCTGCGAGCTTGCACGATTGCTGCTCGAGAACGATCTGCAAGCCGACCAGGAAAACGACAACATCAAGTCGATCAACCTGGGCAACTCGGCCCTCCAGATCGAATTCAAAGATACCAGCAAGACCCGCCGGATTCCGCTGGCCATCGGCGAACTCCTGCAGGGCCTCGGCGCTACCTCCACAAGCGGCAAAATTCAGCAACGGCCCGTCACCCGATGAACTTCCGAACCTTGGTCAAAGGGGCCTTTGATCTCGGCCGCCGCATCGCACCGCAGGCATTCCCGAAATGCCGAATCAGACTCGGACCCGAAACGGTGGTCGATCCAGTCGCCGATACCGAGACCACGATCTGGTCCGTGGATCTGCGCGACATACACCCGATCCAATACGACCAGAAAAACCAGGAAAGCACGGTCGATGAAACCACCAAAACCTTCGCGTTTCCATCGGCGCTATTTCCCCAGAGGGCGACATTCAACCAGCGTGGCGAACTCGATGACGGCCACACGACCTGGGACGCCTACCTGGTCGAGCAAGACCCATCCGGAAGCCTGATCCTGATCCATTGCCGGAAGCAGTGAGCGAAAACACCGCCAACCTCCATGCCTTCGACGCCGACCTCGATAACTTCGCGGCCGTGCTCGACGTGGCCCCGGCCGTTGTGATGCGGCGAATTACCGCCGACCTGCATCGCCGGATTTCCATGCGGACACCGGTCGACACCGGCCGGGCACGCGCAAGCTGGGATGTGAAAGAAGGCAGCCCGAGCACCTGGGTGCCGCCGGAAAGCAAGGTCACCGTCACGGGGAAAACCAACGTCAAACTTGGATCCGGGATGGCCGGAAACAAGCTGGGATCCGGAGCCAAGACCGGAGCCAAACCGCATGACGTATCCGGAGCCATTGCGACGATCAGCGGAAAGGAAATTGTGTTCGTGACCAGCGCCCTGGATTACATGAAATACCTCGAGGACGGATCGAGCAAACAGGCCCCGGCCGGAATGGTTCGGCTGAGCCTCGCGGAAGTCGAAATCGAGATCGAAACCATCATCGAACAACTCTCATGAGCCAGCACGTAACCGCCGCCCAACTGATCACCCAGGCATGGAAAACAGCCTGGGAAGCAGGAACCCTCAAGGCCGCGATGCCGGTCGAGTACAAGAACCGCCGGTTTCAGCAACCGACCGATTCGGCCTGGGCACGTTTCACCTTCCTCCAAGGCAAGACCGAACCTGCCGCATTGGGACAGAAGCGAGAAAGAACCCCGTTTTTCATCACCCTCCAGGTTTTCATCCCGAAAGGCAAAGGATCGAAGCAGGCCCGCCAGGCCGCCGACATTACGACCGCCCTGAACTACCAGGTTTTGACCTCAAACGACCGGACCATCACCGCACATTTTCAGACCGCCAGCATGGAAGATGGGCCGGAAGAAACCGGATTCGCGTCTTTCAACGTGACAATCAGCGGGCACTATGATTCAACCCGCACAACGTAACCACCACCACCATGGCCGACGCAAACCTTGCCACACTCGCCGCCGTGAGGGAAACCACCCTCGGCACCCAACCCGCCGACGGCCTCCAGGCCCTCCGGTTCACCAAAGAATCCCTCGGGAACAAAAAGGAGACGGTGAAAAGCGCCGAGATCCGCGGAGACCGACAGGTCGCCGATTCCGCCCTGGTATTCTCCCAACCCGCCGGGGCCTTCGACTTCGAGGTATCGTTCGGGATGCTGGTCCCGATGATTGAGCAGGTGATGCTTTCGGACTGGAACTACGGGAGCGTTACCGCGAACGCCACCTTCAGCGCGGGTGCTGTTTCGGCCCCGGCCGGAACCTTCGATGACCTCCCGGTGGGGGCAATTGTTCGGATTGCTGGCACGCCTTCGAATGACGGAAACTACCGCGTCTATGCGAAGACGACCGACGGATCTGGCATCCAGGTCTGGGGATCCAATTTTGCAAACGGAACCGTCAACGGGACCACATTTGCATGGAAAACGATCACTAACGGAAGGCAGATCAAGAGCCTCAGCCTCGAAAAACAGATCCCGACATCCGATGGCGGAATCTTCACTGAGGTATTCCGCGGGATGATGACCGACACCCTCGACCTGACAATCGAGACCAAAAAGATTGTCACGGCGACCGCCACCATGATCGGAACTTCCTACGCTCAACCGGAAAACCCGACTGACCCGCAAGCTGCTTTTGGCGAATACGCCAGCGGAATTTTCACGTTCACCGGCCAACCCAGCAACAACGACTACATCAACATTGGCGTGAGCCAGGGGGGCAGGCAATACGTTTTCACCACGGGAGATCCCGATACCCCATACATGGTGAAGATCGGAGTCAACATCGCCGCCACCCTGGCATCGTTGATGGCCGCGATCAACGGCACCGCCACTGCCGGTGTTGGAGCGGACATGCCACGCAACGCGCTCTGCTCGGCCGGTCTCGGAAGCGGCAACACGTTGGTGATCACCGCCCTGACACCAGGAGCGCAAGGCAACGAAATCCAGATCTCCGAGAGCGCATCCACCTGCACCGTTTCGGGGGCAACCCTGACCGGGGGAATCGACCCCGTGACAGGATACCTTCCTGCTGGAAACGATCCACTGGTCAACGGATCCTCCAACTTTGGCGGTGTCCGGATGAACGGGATGGACGCGCAAGACCATTTCAAGAGCGTGAAGCTCAAGATCAGCAACAACCTCCGCGGGAAGGACGCATGCGGAACCGTCGGAAACTTCGACATCGGCCTGGGACAATTCAACGTCACGGGCAATCTGAATGCCTACTTCCGCGACGCCACCCTTCCGGACAAGAGCAACACCCATGCCTCGTTTGGCCTCGAGTTCTACATCGAAAACGCCTACGGGGCACGCCTCTACTTCCACCTGCCGTCCCTCAAGACGACCGGCGAGCCGACCATCGAAGGCGTGAGCACCGACGTGATGCTGGATGCCGCATTCGAGGCCGTGGTCGGCGACAACCTCACCGGCCGCATGCTGATCATCGATCACTACGACGTCGACTGACCCCTACCCACCCAAAATAGCACAGGCCAGCCAAGACCGCGATGGGACGGATCCTGGTAGGCATCAGAGCCGCAACCGCCCCCATGGCCGCCCATCCGGTCATGGGGGCACCTTATCCCCACAGAAACCACCATGGACATCACCAGCCTGATCACCAACAAGGACCTCGAGAACGAAGGCGTCTGGATCGACGGACCCGAAGATTCGAAATTCAAGATCCGGAGCGCCGACTCGAAACCATACAAGGCCCGCCTGGCCGCCCTGAGCCGCCGGGAGAATCCGGCAAAGCTCCGCAAGGACGTCCAACTGCAAACCCGCCTAACCATCGAAGCAATGGCCAGCGACCTGCTCCTGGATTGGCAAGGCATCAAAGAAAACGGAACCGATCTGGCCCCGACGGAAGCCAACAAGATCAAGCTCCTGAACATTCCACAGATCCGCGACCTGATCGCGACGGAAGCGCAGGACGTGGCCAATTTCCAAGCCGAGGGGTTGGCCGCCGACGCCGCCGACATCAAAAGCGGCGATTGAGTGGTCCCTGCGCTACGGTGAACTTGCCGAGCACCTCGAGGACATGGCCGACCGGGAACCCGATAGGATCCCGGCCGCCATCCTCGAAAAGCCGATTCTGCTGCCACACCTGGAACCGGTCTGGGAAGCCTTCCTCATCCTCAATTCCACCCGCGACGTTTTCGCGTCATTGGAAGGCGTCATTGTCCAGAGGATCAAACCAAGCGAGGCCGCCATCGTTGCCGCCACGATTGGATGGGAGACCCTGGATTTTTTGCGTGTCATCGCACCAGCGGATGAACTATACGTCGAAGCCATCAACCACCGGAAAGGCAACTGACCATGGACATCGCAAACCTCGGAGTCGGAATCAACCCCACCAAAGCCGTCGAAGGATCGCGCCGCGTCCAGGCCGAACTTCGGGCAATGGGCGAGACCGCCAAAAAGGAACTCGGGAAACTCGACCAGGCTGCGGAGAAAAACGCCGGTTCGGTCAAGACGATGGCCAGCCATACCCGCCGGGGATTTGGCGACATGCTCAACGGGATTGCGGACGTCGGAAACGCGTTTGGATTGATGAACGGCCCCATCGGGAACCTCCTGAACCGCATGCAAAGCGGATTCCAGGTGTTCGCCCGCCTTCGACCAGCCGCCGCTGGCCTTTCGACCAGCCTCGCGGAAGTCGGGGCCGCCGGTGAGACCGCCGGTGCCGGAGCCACCGCGGCCGGGATCGGAATTGGATCAATTGCCGCAATCGCCGCGGGAGTCCTGGCGGTCCTTGCGGCTTTGACCATTGCCCTCGGAGGCCTTGCGGTCGTTTACAAGGCCTTCAGCACCGGGATCCCCATCGCGGCAAAATTCGAGCAAGACGCGGTCGCCATGGAGACCCTGACGGGAAGCGCCGCCGTTGCCAGCCGGGTGATGAAAGAACTGGCCGACCTTGGAGCCAAGACACCACTCGAGACGCCGGAACTGATGACCGCATCCAGATCCCTCCTGGCATTCGGAGAAAGCGCCGACATGGTCACCAAGACCCTGAGCCGCGTCGGCGACGTTTCCACCGCGGTGCAGGCCCCGATCAATGAGATCGCACAGATCTACGGAAAGGCCCGCGTCCAAGGCACGCTCTTTGCCGAGGACATCAACCAACTAACCGGTCGCGGAATTCCGATCATCCAGGAGTTTGCCAAGCAGCTTCATGTCAGCACCTCGGAAGTGAAGAAACTCGCCAGCGACGGTAAAATTACCTTCACCAACCTCGAGCAGGCCTTCGTTTCCCTGACCAGCAAGGGCGGCCGGTTTTTCGGAATGATGGAAAAGCAATCCCAGACTTTCAACGGGAAGCTTTCCACGTTGCGGGACGGATGGAACGCGATGCTACGCGACATGAGCGCCCCGGTGATGGATGCCCTCAAGCCGGTGATCGACAAACTGATCACGGCCGTCCAGGGAATGACACCGGCCGCCGTGGCATTCGGCGAGACCATCGCGCTGGGCCTTCGTGCCTTGCTGGCCGCAATCCAGGGTGGCCAGATCACCGAGCTTCTGGGCCTTGCCATCAAGGCGGGCCTCGAGTTTGGAGCCGCCAACATGGTGACCCTTTTTCAACTCCAGATCATGGGCCTGGTTCAGTTGATCATCGGGATGGCGACGCAAACGATTTCATTCCTGGCAAACCTTTGGAGCTCGATCTTCACGGCCGCAACGACCACCATCACCCAACTGATCCAGGGAGACTGGCAAGGCGCGATGGGCACGGTCGGCGAATTCTTCCGGAACATTTTCACCGGGGGAAGCGGGATCATTGGGAACATCGGCCAATCGATCATCAACACGCTCGGAGAGGCCTTCGAGAAAGTGGTCAACGTTTTCATCCAGGCCTTCTACAAAGCCTGGGGTGCCGTTACAGGCATGATCAATGCGGGCCTCGCAAAAATCGACCAGGCCGCCGGAATGGTCGGATGGTCGATGAACAGCCGCCTGGCCAACCCGACTGCACCAGGCAACATCGATCTGTTCACTCCGAAACCCGTCACGTTTGGAGACATCAGGGCCGCATCAAACAACTTCGTCGGGACCGGAGCACGGGACGAATTCGCCGCCAAGGTGAATGCCCTCGGGTGGCAACCCGAATTTGCCGGACCGCCAGCGCCCGCCCCGACTATGCCGAAACCTGAACCGCCGCCATCTGCCGGTGGCACAGGGGGCGGTGGCGGTGCCGCCAAGCCGGTCGACATCACCGCCGGAGCACCCAAAGCCAAGGAACTGACGTCGGAACTCGACAAGCTCATGAAGGAATGGGGCGATTTCGGAAAACAGATCGACCAAACCGCGGTCGGGATTGCCAACAGCATCGCCTCGAACTTCACCACCGCCATCGTCGGTCTGGTCGACGGAACCAAGTCGGCCAAGCAGGCATTCGGCGAAATGACCGCCGCGATCCTGAACGACATCATGAGCCTGATCATCCGGATGACGGTCTATGCGGCCATTTCCCGCGCATTCGGCCCGGCCGGTGAAGCCTTCAACGTGGCGGTCGCCAGTATGGGACGCGCCACCGCCCACACGGGTGGTGAAGTCGGCAGAACCAACCTATCGACCCCCACCTACCACAGCGGAGGAATTCTCTCTAGCGAGGCCATGGTGAAGGTCGACCGCGGAGAAACCATCCTGACCCGCCGCGGATCCGCCGACTTGCGGCGCGAACTGAAAACCGCCAGAGGGACAAAACAAGATCGCCCGAGCCAGCAAACCGCCACCATCGTGAACGTCTTCGACCGCAACGAAATCGCCGACGTGGTGGCCAGATCACCTGGTGCCGTGATCAACGCGATAAGCCGAAACATCCCGAGCGTTCGCAAAATGATTCTTTCCGGCCAACGGACATGAGCCTGACCTATCCAACCACCGACGATACCCCGACGCCCGTGGCGATCATGCCGGACTGGCGCTACGGGATCCGCACGACCATCGGATACCAGACCGATATCACGGAAAGCCGCCGCGGAATCGAGCAACGGTCACAGCGCCGCCGACGGCCTCGCCTGACGATGGAATACCGGACCAACATCGATGACGCCGCTGCAGCCTTGCGATTGGAAACAATCCTAGCCACCGCCCGAGGCCCTCTCCATGTGCCGTGGTGGCCTTCAGGGATCCCGCTGGCCACGGAAATGCCGGATTGGCAACACCTGACCCTCGAGACGCTTCCACTCGATGACGACTGGTCACGCATCCCAATGGTTTTGATTTGGAGCCGCGGCCTCGGGACGCAATGGAGGAACGTGGCCTCCAGAGACGGCGTCGACATTGCCCTCGAGGCCGACTCGGTCACCCACATCCGATACCCGGCCGGATCGTTCGTTTTTCCGATCAGGCTCGCCGTTCGAGATGTCAACGATGGCCTCTTGATCAGCCCGACAACCAGCGCCGCGCAAGACATGCTCTACTTCCGCACCTTATGAGCCACCACCACTACCAGACCTGGTCGATGGAACCCAACTTTGCGGACGATCCGCGCCACGGGGTGCAGGATTCGCGTGTTTCTGGATCCGGCCAGGACGGCCGACCATTCGAGACCTGGCCAGGACGCTCGAGTCGCACAATGCAGTTTTCCTTCCAGACCTTCGATGCAGCCGAGCTGGTCACCCTTCGCGAATTTTTCGATTTCCATGGCGGCAGAGCCAAGGCGTTCTACATGCCAAGCTGGCTGCGCGACTTCGACCTGGCCACCGACGCCGAACCAGGCGACATGACCCTGACGATTGCCGGACACTGGCACAGCACAAACGTGACCAGCAACCGGCCCGACAGCATCGGCCGCCGCTTGATGACCATTGCGGAAGACGGAACCAGGGAATTTCACTGGATCCGCACCATCACCCCATCCGGAGCCAATG
>SXGU01191894.1_pt1 | contig 28651 bp, 32 predicted proteins | sample 3174531 | NCBI WGS metagenome assembly SXGU01 (sample SAMN11356863, study PRJNA531348) | freshwater metagenome | isolation source: freshwater sample F1-140 | place: China: Fuxian Lake, Yuxi | collected 2017-12-25 | reverse complement strand
GGCCGCGGCGTCTGGCAATACTCGACCGACGGCGTCGGCTGGACCGATTTCGGCCCGGTCTCGGCCGCTCATGCTTTACTGCTGAGTTCGGCCATGCAAACCCGCTATATCCCGGATGGCGACGACGGCGAGAGCGCCGGTTTCAGTTACCGCTCCTGGGACCAAACCGGCGGCAGCGCTTCCGTTAACGGTCGCCCAAGCAACGCCGATACCGGCCGCAACGGCGCCGAAACCGCCTTCTCCGCGAACCTCGGCCGCGTCGACATCCTCGTAGACGCGGTCAACGACGCGCCCGGCTTTAGCAAAGGCCCCGACCAACGCGTGACTGAAAATGCCGGCCTGCAAATCGTCAATAACTGGGCGACCGAACTGAGCAAAGGGCCAGCTGCGGAAAACAGCCAACTCCTGAGCTTTATCGTCGTCAACGACAACAACGCCTTGTTCAGCATACAACCGAGTATCGACAGTCACGGCACTCTGAGCTACGCCCCGGCGGCCGGTGCTAGCGGCAACGCCACCGTGACCGTAACGGTCAAGGATAACGGCGGCAGCGCTCACGGCGGCGTCGACCGCAGCGGCGAACAGGTGTTTAGCATTAGCGTAAACCGGTCCGCGCCGATCTCGGTCAACCTCAGCCAAATCAGCGGTAATACCGATGGCCGTGCGAGCATCGGTACTTACAGCCTGACTTACGCAGGTACGGCGCTCGGCACCGGCAGCACTTGGGCTAGCCGTGATCGTTCCGACTCAGGGATGGCGGACGGCATGAGCCTGAAGCGTGACGAATACAGCAGCGTTCTCGGCAGCCGCAGCATCGGCGGCAGCCGAACGGTCGTTGTCGACATGAAACTGAGTATTAATGCAGGCGGTCACGGCCGCTCCAGCGGCGGTCATTTCAGCTTGCCGTCAAGCGTTTTTGCCGGACTGGACCGAAGCGGTCCCTTATCGATTAGCGGCATCCAAGCCGGTGGACAACGCTTGCCGTCATGGATCAGCGTCAACCCCGGCACCGGCGCGGTGACGGTCCAGGACGGGGCGATCGTGACAGCTCCTATCACCGTCAAAATCACCGTCCGGGACAGTCAGGGCGAGCAGGTCGTGGTGCTGGTCAAAGTACAGCCGCAGACGAAGAGCGGCCATGTAAAGGAAGGCGGCGCACCGCATCACGCCAAGCCGCAAGCGTCTTCGGAGCCGCCGGAAAAAAATCAGCCCCCGCACAGTGAAGCGCAGCCTATAGAAAAAAGCGGGACTCCTATCGGTAAGCCCGGCTTGACGCAACAGTTGCAGAAAGTGGGCCGGAAAGGATTTGAGCAGCAGCGGGGCAAACTGCTGGACAGTCTGGCCGACCTGGATAGAAACAATCGGGACGCCGCCTAAACGAGGGCTTTTAACAGATGACCTGAATTATTCAGTGTCTCCCATAGGCTGAATAATTCGACGACGGTACAAAATAAGGCGGAGAAAGCCGCCTATCATTCTTTCAACGTATATTGAATAAAAAATTATTATGAACTATCCAGCTCCTCCTTTGATCGCCAGTGTTTCCGCTATGGTTTTATTAGCCGGTTGCGCGATTATGCCGGAACCGATTACTCAAGTTGAACAACAAAAATCGCTGAATGCCGATAAACAAGTCATTTTTGCCAAGCAAGAACCCTTGGTCGCGCCGCTCAGCATCTATGAAGCGATGGCCCGATCGTTAAAATACAATCTTAACCATCGGGTCAAGATGATGGAGCATGCGGTGGCTGAGGGACAATCCGATTTAGCCAAGTACAGTTTATTGCCGGATCTGATCGCTTCGGCAGGTTATCGGGGCCGGGATAATTACAACGCGTCGAACAGCCGTAACGCGATTACCGGCGCTCAACAACTACAATCTTCAACCTCGCAAGACCGCTCGCGCAAGGTTTACGATTTTACCTTCAGCTGGAATGTGCTGGATTTCGGCGTCAGTTACTTTCAGGCTAAACAGGACGCCAACCGGGTTTTGGTGGCCGAGGAAAGCCGTCGAAAAACCGCACAATTGCTGATGCAGGATGTGCGTACCGCATTCTGGCGCATGGCCGGTACCCAGCAACTCGAAGGCGAGATCGATAAAATCCTGGGCAGCGCCAGAGAAGCCTTAACCGACGCGCAAAACATCGAAGCCCAGCGGCTGGCGGCGCCGCTGGAGATTCTGCAATACGAAAAAGATCTGCTGGATATTATTCGTAAACTGGAAGAGCTGTCGGAAACGCTCCGCCTTGCCAAGACCGAACTGGCTTCGTTGCTGGGGGTCTCGCCGAGCCAGAAATTCGAGCTGAAATTGCCTGAAAACAACGCGTTGCAAGCGCCGGGATTTGCCTTGGCGATTGATAAAATGGAAGCTATGGCTTTGGAGTTGCGCCCTGAATTGCGCGAAGAAATCTACAACAACCGCATTACCGCGGAAGAGACTCATAAGGCGATACTGCGCCTGCTGCCCGGCATCGAATTCAGAACCGGCTACAACCATGACAGCAACTCGTATTTATTGAATAACAACTGGCTGGAATTGAGCGGTCTGATCAGCCAAAACCTGATGGAATTGATTTCGGCCCCGGCCCGCTTCGATCAGATCGACGCTCAGGAAAAGCTGGGTGATACCCGCCGCTTGTCGGTGTACATGGCGGTCATTACCCAAGTGCATTTGTCTTACCAGCAGTTCTTGGTTGCGGAGCAGCAATACAAGCGCACTCAGGAACTGGACCAAGTTAACCAGAAGATTTCCGTCCATATCAACAACGATGCCGAAAATGACGCCAAGACCGAGTTGGAACGCATCCAAGCGGCCACTAATGCGTTGATGTCGCGCTTGCAACTGCTCGAAGCCTATGCGGGTATTCAAAGTTCGCTGGGGCGGGTGTATGTTTCGCTGGGTCTGGACCCTTTGCCCGCCTTTATTGAAAACTACGACATTAAGACCTTGGCGGATTCGATTGAAGCCGTCGATAAAAACTGGCAAGCGGGGAAGTTTCCGGCGCCGGCCCAATCGGCGGCCGACAAGGTGTCGAGCGTCGGTTTGACTGAGGTTAAGGCGAATTAAGGCTGCCCACTTAGGTAGCTCGCAAAAAATAAACGACAAAAAATATAGAGCCCGAAGTGAATAAAGCGACATCGTTCCCACGCTCCGGCGTGGGAACGATAGCGAAACCTATTCGCCACGAAGTTTTCAATACATTGAATTTATAGAGTCCGTAATTAGTAAAGCGACATTTACTCCTTCTCCCTGAGGGAGAAGGCTGGGATGAGGGGATTCAAATAAGCTTTTTTCCTTATTCTAATTTCCCCTCACCCAACCCTCTCCCTCTGGAGAGGGCTTTTTGTCGCTTTATCAACTAAGGATTCTATAAGTGATTGTTTTTTCCTTCGTGAACTTCGTGTCTTCGTGGTGAATGCTTTTTACTTTTGTTCTAAAACGAATACTTTCGCAGTCTCCGCCATCATGCGCGAACACTGCCCCGCTTATCCAACGATTGATCGGCTTTCCCTCTTTCATAAAACAATCCAACTCGACTATGCGTACTTTTTTACTCTGTTTCATCGGCACCTCGTTAACTCTGTTCGGCACCGCCTATGCCGCTGAATCCGCCGAAATCCGCGCCCAACTCAATGCCCGGCATGCGACGATTTTGTCCAGCGAGATGGCGGCAAAAATTACTCAGCTGGATATTCAGGAAGGCGAACGCTTTAAACAAGGCGATGTGCTGGTGGCGTTCAATTGCGGCGAACAGCAGGCGCAATTGAAAAAAGCCCAGGCCATCATCCAAGCGGCCGAAAAAACCTACGAGGTGAATAGCCGTCTCACCAAGCTCAATTCGATGAGTCCGCTGGAGCTTGAAATGGCCGCCGCCGAAGTCGCCAAAGCGAAAGCCGATATTGCGTTGATGGGAGCGGTCTTGCAAAAATGCACGATTACCGCGCCGTTTTCGGGACGCGTGGCCGAGCGTTTGGTCCAGCGTTATCAATACGTTAAAGCCGGCGACCCGATTCTGGATATTCTCGATGACAGCCAACTGGAAGTTACCGTGTTGGTGCCCTCCAGTTGGCTGATGTGGTTGAAGCCGGGCTCCGAGTTTAAGGTTTTTCTCGAAGAAACCCAACGCGAATACCCGGCCAAAGTCAAGATGCTGGGTGCGCGCATCGATGCGGTCAGTCAATCGATCAAAATCACCGGCGTCATTACCGGCAAATCCGACGGTCTTTTGGCCGGCATGAGCGGTCGAGCCATTTTCGCGGCCGCGCCGGTTAAGGAAGGCGAAACAAAGGCCCCGCATGACTAATACGATCGGCGATTCACAACGGCAGCTGGCCGCGTTGGCGACCTTGCTGCAACTGGAAAAATCTTTCCGCAATGCCGATACCGCCGAAGCGCTGGCTTACACGCTGGTTAACGACAGCCGCAACCTGATTGAATTCCGTCAGGCGGCGTTGTGGCGGATAGATGCGGCGCAAGTGATTGCGGTGTCCGGCTTGGCGGTGGTCGATGCCAATGCGCCCTATATTGCCTGGCTGAAGCGGGTCTGCAAGCAATTGTCCGCGGAGACCTCCGCAAATCTTCGTCCTTTAACCGCGCAAGACTTGAGTGGCGAGGTTGCCGAAGAGTGGCCGCAATGGTTGCCCGCTCATGCGCTATGGTTGCCGGTGTCGGCTTACGGCGCGGCGCCGCAAGCCGGCTTGTTGCTGGCGCGGGAAGCCGATTGGAGCGCCGGCGAGCTATATTTGCTGGAACATGTGGCCGATACTTTCGGCCATGCCTGGGCGGCTTTAGCGCCGAAGCCGCCGTTTTGGCAAAAAAAACGGCTGAGTAAAAACCGCCTGCTGCTCGTTCCGGCGCTGTTGTTTGCGCTGTTATGGATTCCGGTACGGCAAACCGCTTTAGCCCCGGCCGGCGTGATTCCAGCCCATCCGACCCTGGTTCGGGCCGCCATCGACGGCGTCGTCGACCGCTTTTATATCCAGCCCAACGACCCGGTCGTCAAAGACCAGCCCTTGCTCAGTCTTGAAGAGGAAACGCTTAAAAACAAGTTGACCGTGACTCGCAAAGCCTTGGCCGTGGCTCAAGCCGAGTACCGCAAAACCGCGCAACAAGCGATGTTCGATAGCGACAGCAAAGCGCAGCTCAATATTCTTAAAAGCCGAACCGAACAGCAGGAAGCCGAAGTCCGCAGCATGGAAGATTGGCTGGCGCGTATCGATATGACAGCGCCTCATGCCGGTATCGCCGTGTTTTCCGACGTTAACGACTGGATCGGCAAGCCGGTCAGCATCGGCGAACGTATTTTAATGGTGGCCGACCCTAATGATGTCGAACTGGAAGTGCAGTTGCCGATTGAGGATGCGATTAATCTGGAGCAGGGGACTAACGTGCAGTTTTTTTTAAATATCGATCCGGCGACTCCGGTTTCGGCGGAGCTTTATTTTTCCGCTTATCAAGCCGAGGTCACGCCTGACGATGCCTTGGCTTACCGCTTAAAAGCCCGCTTCAAGCAAAGCGCCGGATTGCCCCGGATCGGGCTGAAAGGAACCGCCAAAGTTTTCGGCGCGAAAGTTCCGTTGGTTTATTACGTTTTAAGAAGACCTTTGGCGGCGATGAGACAATGGATGGGATTGTAATTAAACTGCCGCCGTTGCGGGAAGAACTGGATTTGTTTCCTGGACCTTGCGCTTTCGACGGCTCGCCGACCTGGACGCTGTACGACCCGGTCAACCAGCGTTTTTACCGGATCGGCCCGCTGGAAAACGAAATGCTGGCGCATTGGGACTTAAACACTGCCGAAGCCCTTAGCGAACACCTGTCGCAGCACGGCTTGCTGATTGTCACTATCGACGATGTCCGGCAGTTTTTACAATTCCTGATCGCTCATAACCTGATCAGAATAGGCGGCAAAGAAGCCGTGCAACGCCTGGTCGATCAAGCCAAGGCCGAGCATCATCATTGGTTTACCTGGCTGATCCATCATTACCTGTTTTTTAAAATGCCGCTGATTCATCCGGATCGCTTCCTGGCTAAGACTTATCCGCTGCTGCGCTGGATTTACCGGCCGATGGTGCTGTATGTATTGATGGCTTTGGTCGGGCTTAATTTATATTTGTTGATCGATCGTTGGGAAATGTTCAGCCGGACCTTTCTGCATTTTTTCTCGACCGAAGGCTTTATTTATTACGCCGTTGCGCTGACGCTGACCAAAACCCTGCATGAACTGGGACACGCCTATACCGCCCATCGCTACGGTTGCCGGGTTTCCGCGATGGGCGTCGCTTTTTTGGTGATGTTGCCGATGCTGTATACCGATGCCAGCGATGCCTGGAAACTGTCGTCGCGCCGACAGCGGTTGGCGATTGGTTTTGGCGGGATTGCCGCTGAATTGGGTTTGGCCGTTTTATGCACGACGCTGTGGCATTTTTTACCCGACGGCCCGTTGCGCAGCAGCGTATTTTTGATGGCAACCACCACCTGGGTGATGACGCTGTTGATCAACCTAAACCCGTTAATGCGTTTTGACGGCTATTTTTTACTGTCGGATTATTGGGGCGTTGAGAATCTGCAAAACCGGGCCTTCACCTTGGCGCGCTGGCAATTGCGGCGATTATTGTTCGGCTTTGTCGACGAAGCCCCGGAACGGTTTCCGCCGCGAACGCAGCGCTTGCTGTTAATGTATGCCTGGAGTATCTGGATTTACCGCTTTTTCCTGTTTCTGGGGATCGCCTTATTGGTCTATCACTTTTTCTTTAAATTACTCGGCCTGCTGTTAATGATCGTTGAAGTCGGCTGGTTTATCATGCTCCCTATCGTCAAAGAAATGAAATACTGGATGGATCATCGCCAACACATGACCTGGAATCGCAACACGCCAGCGGTCTTGGTTGCAGTTTTTGCCCTCATCGGTGTGTTATGGATTCCCTGGAAGAGCCGCATCGAAGCGCCGGGGCTACTTAAAATCGCCGAGCATACCGAGCTGTTTATGCCGCTCCCGGCTAAGTTGGAGCGGATTTTAGTGAGCAAAGGCGATACCGTTAAAGCCGGGCAGCCGTTAATGCAATTCAGTTCGAGCGACTTAGACGCGCGCCTTGACCAAAGCCAAATAAAAATAGACGCGTTACGCTGGGAATTGTCTTTTCACGGTCAGCAGAAAAGCCTGATTAATCGGCGTCTGGTGGCATTGACCGAGTTGGAAACCGCGGTCAGCGAACAAGAGGCCCTGATGGATGAGCAAAAACGCCTGAGCGTTCAAGCGCCTTTTGACGGTGACATCATCGACGTCAACGACTTAGTGAATGCCGGGGAATGGATCGCCAAAGACGAGCCGCTGTTAACCGTGGGCCGGTTCGATGCTTACCTGATCGAAGCTTTTGTCGCGGAAGACTACTTAGGTCGTCTTAAACCCGGCGCCGAAGCCGATTTTTATCCCGATCAACTGGACTGGCCAAGTATTCCGTGCCGGATTATGCGCATCGATAATGCCGCGGCCTCGCAATTGCCGTCGGTATTCGCCTCGCGTTATCACGGCAGTATTGCTATTCGCGGTAACGACAAGAAGACTTTAGTTCCCGAAACTTCAGTGTATAGGATTTGGCTCCAGCCGATAGCACTCGGTACGCCGATCCATCGGGCTATTAAAGGCAATGTGTTGATTGCCGGTAAGGCTGAAAGTATTGCTTCATTATTATGGCGGCATATTGCCGCGACATTGATAAGGGAATCGGGGTTTTAGTCAATTATCCATCGCATAACGGTACCGCTTACTTAAACTGCCAATCAGCAAAAAGCTCTAAAGTTTCACGGTATTTAGTGATAAATGTGTTTTTAGCTGCGGAATTCTATAATAAGTAAAGTGTCCTGTTTTAGTTGACCATTACAACCAAAAAAGGCATAGACGTTTGGTCCAACGCCATCAACCTCAACCTTCGTTAGTACCTCGGCTAAATAGTTTTTTTATCGTTACCAAACCTCACCGGAACCCGTATTCAAGATTCCTTATCGTTACGAAACGCCGGCTCATTTGATATACTGATGAAATTACACATAATAAATTCGAGGTCTTAATGATTACCTTAGATCAACAACTGGAACATCAACTAGAGCACATAGCGGTAGAGCAGGGCGCCACTGTAACTCAATTGATCAAAGACTTTATTCTTGACTACCAGACAGAAACACAAGCCCTTACTCGTGCCGACGAGTCTTATGCAGACTATCAGCGGACCGGTCAAACCGTATCCCTGGATCAACTGATAGAAAAACATGGTCTGGATAATTGATTTTACCGGAACCACTAAAGATTCCTTATCGTTACGAAACGCCGGCTCATTTGATATATTGTTTTTAAATTAAGGAAAAAGGTAAATCGAGGTTTTTTATGATTAATTACGAACAAGATTTTTACGGCTGGACCATGGAGCAGGCCGCCTTGCTAAAATCCGGTCGGTTAAATGAACTTGATATTCAGAACCTAATAGAAGAAGTAGAGACAATGGGACGCAGTGAAAAGAGGGCGCTTGAAAGCCGATTGTCTGTTCTTTTATTGCATTTGCTTAAATGGCATTATCAGCCGTCTAGACGCGGTAACAGTTGGCTTTTTACCATTACAGAACAGCGTTTGAAGTTTCAAAAAGTGTTCGCTCAAAATCCCGGTTTGAAACCTGAGATATTCTCTATCTTATCGGATGCTTATGAATACGCCGCTTTAAAGGCAACCCATGAAACCGGCCTGCGCCCTGACACCTTTCCCAGTGAATGCCCATGGACACTGGAACAACTTAGCGATAAAACCTATTTTCCCGATTAATCACCATAGACATTCGCCCGCTAGGGGCGACCTCATGCGCTACGTAATCTGTTACGATAATTACGTAATATCATAATTATTTGGCGTCCTATAGTTTTAGCTGAATTTAAAAAAGGCCGTCCGTAGCCTTCATTTATACACCATGTCCTCCTGTTAGTCATCATGTCGCCGGTAAACATTTTTAACGTACTCATGCCGATTAGCGCTTCGTTTAAAGTGTAGTTTATGTGGCCCTTTACATTTCTAACTGTTGCTTTGCCGATGATGAGATTTTTAATTTCAGTTTCTACGATGGGTGTGGTTCCATTGGCGGTATCAGATCAGTACTTCCTATATCCCCGATAGGGAGGCGGGCTCTTATCGCGATTTCCGGCGCACCTTCAATGTCCCATGCTTCAACTTGCTCCACCGATACGCCCAGCACTTCTGCCGCCCGTTCGTGATTCAGTCCGACTTTATTCCAGCGGGTATGATAAAAAACCGATTTTTTCTTTGCTGCCATTTGTTTGACTCCAGATTAATAGAATCAAGGCTAGGACAATAAGTGAGCCGACAACCAAGACAAACAATTTAACATAATATACATTATGCGAAGTCTTTATACTTAGTGGCGTAGTCTTTGCGTTAGCGTGGCTCCTATCCACTATGAGTCAAAATCATGACAAAATACTACGAAGTTCCGAAAACTTTTAAACAATGGCGGCAGTTTGCTTTTTATACCTTGGACGACTGCACACGGATTTTTCACGTCAACCGGCGCACGGTCAACAACTGGGAATCGGGAAAAACAGAACCACCTCGGGCGGTGCTTATTTGCCTACAGCTGTTTTGCAGCCGCCTGGATTTTCTCGGTAAACAATGGAAAGGTTTTCGGATAACACCGGATTGCATTGAATCACCCGAAGGCGATTTTTTAAGGCCCGGAGAAATCCGGGCGTTTACTTATGCGATGCAAGCGCTAAACATGCGCCGCGACCGCCGCTGTAGGATGAATGACAATGACGAAACGGGAACGCCGAATTTTAATAAAGTGACCTTTATTGATGAAAAAAAGCGTGATAAATCAATCAAGAAAACGGCCAAAGATGACACGGAAAAACCGGATAAAATCAGTCTAAGCAAAAAAATTTAATAAAAAACCAACGTCTAAACAGAGTCTAAGTAGAAAAAAAGGTTATGATAAGGGTTAGAGACTCAGTTCTTTAACCCTTTAAACTAAAAATTAACCTAAAAAAGCGAGAACTCAATGAACGTTCCTAATAATGTCTTTCAAGCCGTCATTGCCATGTGGGCCAGCCTGATAATCTGGGCAATTGTAATACTTTTTGAGAAAAAACTAGGCGTTATTAATAACGAATATTTCGTATTTTCATTGGTTGCATGTGCTTTTTTTAGCATTATCCCCTACAAAATATTTAACCGTAGCAATGCGAGTCGATATATTTATACGGTGCTAACCGTCCTAGGCCTTTTTCTAATGGAAGCGGACGGAGAAGAGCCCATGGCAAAAGGTGAAATGATTCTATCGATCATTGAAATACCACTTGAAATATTTATCCTCTACAAGCTATTTACCCGTGAAAGCAACCTTTGGTTTTCAACAAAAGTTTAAATCAACCAGAGAAGGCACTCGTTATCATGGATAAATTTAAAACTTTAATCAGCATTCTCACTGTATTAGCCATGATAGGCAGAGCCTATGTGGCCTACAACCGATCACATGAACAATCGCAAGCAATTCATTCACCGGTTCCCGCCCCCATAACAATCAATGATGACGGCTCAAGCAATCGCGATCTTGTATTTAGAAAAGACCCGCACGGGCATTTTAGAGGCGTGGCTTTGATCAATGGCGTACCGATGCCTTTTTTGATTGATACGGGAGCGACGAATACGGCGATCCCCTTGCGCTTGGCGAACCAAGCCGGACTAATGATAAAAGACATAGGATTGGCGAGTACGGCCAACGGCGTAATAACTGTCATAGAAACCGAAATCGAAAGCCTGAAAATCGGCAAGGCGGAAATCAGGAATACCGAAGCCAGTGTACTGAATAATCTGAATGAAGTGCTGTTGGGTATGAATGTATTGCAAATGTTCGTCATGAAAACCCAAGGCGACACGATGACGTTGACGGCGGGAAATTTTGTAAAAATAACGGAACCGGGCGATGAATCGATAGCCAATGCTGATGATGTGGAAACGGTTAGCGCGGCAACGGTGCAACCGTATAAACCACGTGACCCTGATAAAAAATGGAAGAAAAGCGTTACTTGCGATAGCCATGGCGAGAATTGCAAGACGGCTTATAGTCATTAAGCTGGATTATGCGAGCTCTATTGTTTCTCAATATGTAACCAATCATTTTGTTAAAATCAGGTTTTTAGGGTCAGCGCCGGTCTGATCGGACCCTGGCCAATCCTCTGCAGACGAAAAAAAAAGGCAATTTGCCGTTTTATTGTCAATTATTAAGAAATTATTCCAATAAAGATTATCTGTCAGTAACAGTTTTACCCTGACCTAGCCGCTTTCTGTTACCGGTCCAGGTTAAATACTGGCCGGCGAGTAACGGGAAAACGTCCAATGACCGATAAGAGGAGGGGGCGCGAATGCGCCTATATGTATTGCGACTCGCAGCGAAACATTGTAGGCGACATTCACGCGGTAACGCCCTACAAATAAGAAATACGAGTAAGGGAAAGAGATACCTCGATAAGAGGCAAATTCGCGCCCCCTCCCCTTATCTCATCACTGCGATTTATGTTCGTAAAGCAACAGCCCTCTCATTAAGTTCGGGGCCAGATGACCAATGAAAACGTAAATCGGGTAAAAGCATCCCGATTTACGCCTTCATCGCTCATCTTATAGGTTATTGAGTGCATTCCGGGCAAGATCGGGGCGTCAGTGCGTCCCGCGCGGAGCGCGTACCACCCTGCCGCCCCGATCTTCTTTCTTTTTTCTTTTTTCTATTGAATATTAGCCGGTCAATTGATTCAATCGTACTGGGGAGTTAAAAGCGCCGTTTGTTACCGGCAATCCCTAGGTAACTTAGTCGCGGCCGCAACTTCAATGATGTGGCCCTGTTTGTTTATGACAGGTATGCGATATCTATACGCTGGCTGCTTCGCTGCCGACTGCTGTGCGTGGTATTTCTCTGGGTTTGATAGGGTGTTGAATGGCGAAGCCGAGTGTGAGAGGTTCGGACTATTGTGAATCAGTCGTTAGGGCCATTCATCACGCGCGGTATCCGCCCAAGGGCGGCCAGTTTTATAGTTTAATGGCCTACGGCCAGCGCATGATAAATTGTGTTTGATCTCTAATCTTGATAGCGCATGAGGTCGCCCCTACCGGGCGTGGGGGCGGCCAATCAATGGGAGCAAGATGACCAACGAAACGAAAAGTCAGGGAAAAGCATCCTGACTTGTCATTCCGTCGCTCATCTAATAGGACACATCAAGGAAGCTTGATACGTTTCGCCTGTTGTGAAGCGGGTCTTATGTACGACAGGGGGCGAATGCCGAGAAATCAGTTTTTTAATCGGGATAAAACGCTTGGTTGGTCACTTCGGCTAGGGTCCAGGGGCAATCACTTGGAAAGGTGTCCTCATCAAGGCCGGTTTCGTTAGAGGCTTTAACTAAGGCTGATTTATAGGACTTGGTTAAAAGATCATCTAAATGCGATTTAAGCCCCGGATTATCAGACAGCACGTTAATATAGTCAATACGTTGACCTTTGATGGTTAAGGTCCAACTTCGACCACGCCTGTTAGGTTGATACTTCCACTTGAGAAGATGAAGTAACAGCACGGTTAACCGGCTCTCTAACTCGCGCTTTTCACTTCGCCCCATGGTTTCTATTTCCTCTATCAAGTTCTCAACGTCTAAATCGGTTAAGCGCCCTGCCCTTAATAAGGCGGCTTGCTCTTGGGTCCAGCTGTAAAAATCCTGTTCGTAGTTAATCATGAGCCACCTCGATTTGCTGTTTGTCCAGCTTGGGAGCCAAAGGCGTTGATGTTGGAATAATTTCAGCCGATGATTTTTTTTGACTGCTTTGTTTTACCTTGGCTATAGGCGTTTTTTCAGGATTGATGCTTTTCCAAGCCAAGAGTTCGCCTTCTAGTTTTGATGTTTTTATTATCAATTCTAGGTTTTCTGCTGCTATTTTGTCTCTTTCTCTGGTTATCTCGTTTGCTCTTCGTTCTTTTTCAATTTTTTCACCAATGACGCACTCTTGCTGATAAATTCTATCCTCTAGTTCTTTTTGTTTCCCGGTTTCGAGTTTTATTTTTTCTTCTAATTTTTTTAGCTTTTCTTCCCCTACTTCCAGCCTAATTTTTAAGGTCGTATTTTCAGTAGATAACACTTGATTGGTTGATTGTTGATCAAGTAAAGCCGAATTAACATAATCAAAACGATTCTGCAATTCAGTGAGTTTTTGTTCACATAATGCCAACTGCATCGTGGCATTGTGTGACAAATCCTGCTCCTGTTTAATCGACAAGGCCCACGCCTCATGTTGCTCATCAAGTTCTACATCCATAGCTTCAATTTGGGCTTCTAATACTTCAATTTTCTTACTTTGCTCTTCGCTAAAGGCTTCTGCTTCGGCTATTTTTTCATGAGCCAAGGCTTCGGCTTGTTTCAATATTTCACGTTGACTGTTAATTTCCTGCTCGGCCAATGCTTGCGATTCAGCCCATAACTTAACAATCAGTTGTTCAGCCGCTTTACTCAACGCATCCGGTAAACTCACCAAGGCGGGCAATGTTGTCACAACGTCATCTTGATGCCATGTCTTTAAAAAGTTGGTAATGGTTGTCAACGAGCCACGACCTAGGTGTCTATAAACCTCGATACTGCTGACTTTAATACCCAACGATTGCAGCTCTTCAGCAGCAGCATGAACTTCTTCTTCAGTGAGGCGTTTAGCTTTAGTGATTTGACTGACATTATTCATGGGTTTAGCTCCAAGTTGGCCTTAAGTAGGATGCCATTATTTCATGATAACAGGGAGTTGTCAAGTAATATTATGATATTATCATAATACGATAATGATAATTACGATAATATGATATTATCGTAATATGATAATATCATAATTATTATTATCATATTACGTAATTACTTACAGACCTAATTCAAAGCTTCCTTGGCGATTTGCAAGGGCTTGGATTCTTGCGGTGACTGGGTTTTAGGCTGTTGAAAGGTATCGCCAGACGGCCTGCGATACGGGTTATATACTTCGCCATGAGCATAAGAAACACATACGTTATACGGTGTTTCGTAAGGCGTCCCCTGATCGGTCAAGCATTTGCAAAATTTACCGCTATCGGTGGACCAGGCAAGGCACTGCTGCGGAAAAGGAACGGATTGAATCTTTAACATGCCGTCATAGGCCGGGGCGGTTTCCGCCCTGCCCTTTACACGCGGCTCAAAGTCGAAAGCGCCTGGAGGAACGGAAGATTGTTTAACGGGAATGACTCCCTCAACGGTGGTATTTAAGTTATTGGGTAAGGGTTGCGGTTTGGGTGACTCTATTGTTGAGGTCTCGGGCTGCGGATCCGGAACGACATGACGTTTGTAAATATCGCGGCCAATCAGGACTAAAGCCAAAATACAAACCCCCATCACATAAATAGCCAATGGCGGACGCTTTTCCAACTTGGTATGTAAGCTTGACGATTTGAATTTGGTAAAAACGGTTTTCTTCATTACGTAAGGCCGAGAGACAGCATCTGATGTGTTGCTGGTATTCTCTTTGCATTCGGCCCATTCGTGTTGGGTTCGACCTCGCCAGCTGGCAACAAGGTGAATATGCCGACCGACAAGACGACGGATATTCATGTCAAGCAGCTTGGGCGATTGGGAGATCAACCAAAAGTCGATACCTTTGTGGCGATGGGTTTCAAGCGCTGATATTTCCGGCGGCACGGTGGAACCGGCGGAACGCGGCCGCCAAATGCGCTGCACTTCATCAATGATGATTAAGGCGCCGACGGTGGCCCATTGCGGCCAATTTTCGACATAACGGATGGAATCCCGCCGAGCTTCAGCCGCTTCGACTTCTTTCCAATTGACGTACTGGCCGTCCTTATTAAAAAGCGCTTCGGGTATGACAATATCGGCTTGAGACTGGCAAACGTCACACAGGGGAGACCGACAATAAACGGTGGTATACGGTACGCCGAAATCTAAATTAGGTATACCATGAACGTAAACATCGCGCTCAACCAATTGTTTTTTAGGAGCCTTCATTAACTTTAAAAAAACCAGTAACGAATGAAGCCAGGAAAGGGACGCAAAAAACATGCGGACCAGCTCGGAAACGATCCAAACGGTTTTGCCGGAACCCGGTGTACCGGTAATTAAGGTAATCATGGAGCGGGCAATACGCCAATGCGTTTAATCGCCATCATGCCCGCTTTGGTCACGAAGGCGGCGGTAATAATATGCAAGGCTTCATCTACGCCCGCTAAATTCAAAACGGCTAAAATATCGCCATCAACTGACGCATAACTGCTAAAGATATTATCTTGCAAGGTGGTCGCCAACACTTTAATGGCCTCATACGAGAGATAACCCAAACCTAAGGTGGTCATGACACGCGCGGCAATCGGGCTGGCTAAAGCCAGCATTACAGAAGAAAAGGTATCGTTCATCGTTTAATCTTTAACCGTACCAAACAATATAAATCCAGCCGCCAACCACGCCAACGAAACCAAAATAAATTTGATGTATCCCGCTGCCTGACATACCGGCGCAAACGAAATAGGAATAACACCGTAACGGGTGTGGGCTTGTTTATCGGCCGGGCAAGAACCTGAGGAAGAACCGCCCGGATCAAGAGATATATCCATTTCATGGGTTTTAATTTCATCTGGAGGCTCGGGCTTGCCCCAATGGGAACAGGCGATTATTGTCGGGTCTTTGGCGCAAAGATCGACCGGAGGCGGATCGTTGCCGCCCGGCGAATCGGGTTCATATGAAGACTCGGGGCTACGCCGCTCAAAGGTTTGGCCGGAACTTGAACCATCCGGCGAAAATGTTTCAACGGTGACTTCAATTTCAGCGGTGACTTCATCGGGCCACTCTGGGTCAGTTTTAACTTTAATTTGTTGGTCCTCCTTGGTTTGAGAACCGTCGGGCTTGGTTTGAACTGATGAACCTTTATCTTTAGTTAAATCAACGGGGTCTGTTTTGGTATCGCCTTTTGGTTTCTTTAAATCGACAGGGTCTTTACCGAATTCGGGTTTGTGACCAGCCGGAGAAGAAGGCATTTCAGCGTCGCCGGTGGGTTTTTTCGGGGAGGGTTTCTCATGACTAAAATGCTGATAGGCATCGTGAATCGCTTTCACAATGTCAACCATAGTAGCCATTGCGTTCAATATATTATTGATTTTTCCAAGCAAGGTACGGTCTTTAAAATCGATAGCGATCTGGCGACCTATGTCACCCGGTGATGTTGGCTCGTCGGGCGGAGAAGATAAACTCGAACAAGAACCGCCAATCCGAGTAGTACCATCATCAACTTTACAAACAAATTGCGCCGCACCGGTCATAATCGCAGTTGCTGATTGATCAGGATACAAAGACACACAAACGGCATTGGGAGAATCGTAAATCCCCGGCGCACCGGAACGACATTCACCAGTCATAGCACCCTCGGGCGGTTTTTTAAAAAAATGTTTGCCGATTTCATAAATTCCATACGCAGTAAAAAGAGCGCTGGCAATTTGATAAAGCTGAACCCAAAAAGCCTCAGCAGGTCTGATAAAAAAATCAGATAGCCATTGGAAAGGGTTATTCTGAGCCGTAAACATTGCTGAGTTCATTTGATAATGAACGATCATATCAGCGATGGAATCGTAAGAAATACGACGCTTTAAAGAAATCGGAATAGTTTCACCGGAACCGACGTCGAGCACGGCTTTGTAGCTGTAATAAACGGCACCATCAGCCGGGTCAACATAAAGACCGACATACGGGGTTAATGGGGTATCGTTCGCTTGTGTCGCCAGCGCAGCACCGGACGAGGTGCCTAGTTTTGTGACTAATTTAGTACCGACCACGGTTTGAGTGTAATAAACGGTTGTCGCATTAGTTTGAAATTTGAAATCTGAGTTAGTATCCGTGTTTTGATTGGCAACACATTGGTGATTGATCAGTTGTTCTGTGGCCGAACATGTCGGGTCGGCAACGCATTGGTGATTGATCAGTTGTTCTGTAGCCGAACATGTCGGGTCGGCAACGCATTGGTGATTGATCAGTTGTTCTGTAGCCGAACATGTCGGGTCGGCAACGCATTGGTGATTGATCAGTTGTTCTGTGGCCGAACATGTCGGGTCGGCAACGCACTGATGATTGATCAGTTGTTCGGTTGAACTACAAACAGGGTCAGCAACACATTGGTGATTGATCAGTTGTTCTGTGGCCGAACAAGTCGGGTCGGCAACGCATTGGTGATTGATGAGCTGCTCTGTTGAGCTACAAACCGGATCGGCAACGCACTGGTGATCGATGAGTTGCTCTGTTGCGCTACAAACCGGGTCGGCGACGCATTCATAAATCGGAACATCATGATAACTACCGGTTAACGTATAACCGCCAGAACAATCAGGAACTAGACAAGAACTACCGGAAAGTGTTGCCGAGCTATATACAGAACACGTATACGCCGTAGTAGTAATTGAATATGAGGAAGAATAATTAGGGTCATCGGCACTTTTTTTGTAACAAATATTTCCAGATACGACACCATAGAAAGGGGCTGAAAATACAGCGGAACAAGCAAAAGATTGTGAAACATCTGTATATGAAACACCCCCAGCAGTAACACGATAAGTACGTAACGCGGGAAGTGTCGTTGTAGCTAATGAAGCATTAGAAATTAAAAGCAACAAAAAACCGAAAAAAACTAGCTTAATATTATCCATGCCGCACCCAATACGCCTACTGTCATGTATAAAATCTGGATATCGATAATCATAAGGTGCGCCGTGAGGCTCTTATGCCAAAGGCTACGCACCAGAGCAGGATAACGGACGAGTTTAAAACAATGGCTTCATCCATGGTAAGACCGGTTATAGACGGATAACCGACTTCGTTACAGGTCGGATAAACTCTAACTAATGACATGGCGGTATTGTTTGAAGATTCATAATTAATGACTGCCGATGCTCCTTCCAACGTATACGAGGTAGGGGCATATAACACGGTACCGGCTGATTTAACGCCATCGTCAAATTCATCAAGAACGGCGTCCTCAATGGTTTCATGACAAAAGTTTTGATACCGGTAATGAGGCATAATTAAATCTATTTCATCTGAAAATTGATTAAGCGAACCCTGCGCCCGAAGACGCAGGGATGTAAGCTAAAAACTAACCCGCAATACGACGAGTCGCCTTGATGCTCCAAATGACGCAGGCAACAAGGATGGTAGCGCCGCCGATTTCTTCAATATCGGACTGGGCGCCGTCGACAGCATTTTTACCGGCAGAATCAACCAGGATACCGGCATAGGCATTGGATGCCATCACGGAAGCCGTGGTCAATCCAACGAAAGCAGGAACATACACCGAAACAAAAACGCCTTTAATTTTTTTCAACATTTTTTTTTACTCCAAAAAATCACAGGAAAACGCCTGCACGAATTTACAAAATCACAGGAAACCGCCTGCACGGATTTGCCAAAGGCAAAACTTTTTAATTACAAATATTGTTTTTAACTATCGACTAGCTGGCTAGGTTGACGGTCAATGTTTGTATCAATACGCAAAGGGCCATAGGGGGGGGGCTCAAAATGAGCGTATGGGCCAGGATTTAAATAGGGCGTTGTTTAACGACTGATAAATGACAGTCGCACCATTTCGCGCAAAAACATAATACGCATTAGCCGAATCAAAATTGTTAGACGTCCAATAGTTCATGTCTTGAGTTACCGAGTCTTGAAAAGCGTAATGGCCTGATTCAAGAATAAAAGAAAATAACTTTTTGTATTCTTGAAAATTCGGCAAATACCAATCTGTTGCAGTTGACGTAGAAAAATCGAAAGCCAATTTAACCGCGCCGGATGTACAGCTACTCAGCAATTGAGTATTTTCACGACCAGAACCCAACGCAGAAACATGACCGGTCCAACCTACATATGACGCGCTTTGATCACAAAACACAGATGCCGTTTGCGGTTCTGGAGCAGCCTCAAGGTAGGTAAATCCGGGATATTCGTCATAACGGTCTACAAAGAAGATGATGCCGCCGCCTGGGCCGGTGTCGCCTATTTTGTATTCAAATTGAGCGCTTTGAGCACTATTATTTTTAAACTGGATATCGATATAGGCGGGCTTACCGGAACTAGTTGTTTCTTTGGTATCGATAACGATGCTAGTCAAATCCGATAACTCAGGCTGTATTAATAAACCGTAACGCGCATCAGGATGATCGACCCAATATGAAACCAAGGAAGTAACATCGACAACATTAAAAGAACTCGATCTTGTAATCGGCTGAGTAGTAATGGTATCTAAATCGAACGCTACGTTTAATGCCGAACCGACAGAGGATTCAGTCCACAAAGAGGTAATCGGATTAATTTGCAGTCGTCCTGGTTTCGGTAGAGATCGAGCATAAAAAACCAAATTGGCTTTCTGAATATCGGACGATTGAATATTAGAAGGAAGCGCATCAAAATTAAAACGCATCAAACCTTTATATTTTGACGACACGTTTAATGCGGTTGAACTACCGGTTTTTGAAGTCGAACCAGATCCGGAATAAGCATCCGAATCGATAGGCAATATAAGCGCTGACGCGGCCTGTGCGGTGGCAAGCAATGCCAACATGCTGATGATCTTATTGAGTGGTTTCATTTTTTAAACCTATAGACGGTTAAGGCTGCGATGAGATTGAATAATCTCACCGAAAAACAGTACGGTTGCTATTCAGTAGGATTATTTTCAAATAACTGAGCTAAACGGCAGGTGCGCGGTTATTTTTATCACCGAATAAGGCCTTGCCTGTTTGTGCAGGAGGTGGTAACTCATCCGACTTTGCTTCACCATCCGATTGACTGGGTAAAGAAACGCCGACGACTTGAGGAGAGGTACCTTTAGGGATAAATAAAATGGACGTATCACCCGTAGCAAAAATACCAATTTCAAAACGGATGTCTTTGTACAAATGCGGCTTAAAAACAGCAATGTCATGACAGGTGTAATCTTGCAAAACGACCCGCCTACCGCCATCCTGCATCAAAGTATTACCCATAATCTGAATCTTATCTTTGCCCTCAATAATAACGCCGGTTTCTTTACCATCGGGACCACGTTCTTTAGTGGGATTGCCCTTATAAGTATTTATAAGCCTACCTTGACAGGTAATCATAGGAACAAAGGGCTCAGTGCTCGTATTTTCAAAATCAATCATTGTTTGTCTCTCATTGAAAAAGCCTTGCGGCGGATGTACCGCTACGCGGTACAGTTATTTACAGAACTCCAAGGGGCAAAAAGCGGGCGGCTGGCGCCGCCCGAAGTCCCGGCCAGGAGGGTTAATGCAATGTTGGAATTGAACATCATCCAATTTTTTGTGCGTGTAATCGCTTCGGATGCGAGCGTTGCCACGCCAAAAATCATGACGATGGTTTCAAAATAACGGTTCTGTTTGATCTCGCCGGTTTCCTTATCAACGACTTCACTTTTGATAAGACCAATAGTGTGATCGATGCGTTTGGCATCAACACCGCCCATGATTTGAAGGTAATCGGCCCAGCGGGATTCGTCGGCGGCTTGACGGGCGGACTCTAATAATTCGTCATCCAGGGCTTCGGTTATTTTGCGCAGTTGCCGCCAAACGGTAACGGATGCACCGCCGATTTGTTGAAACTGGCGAATGCCCCACACCGAGGCCCAGGCTTTAACGCGCTGGCCGTAAGACTGGCTTTTATCGTTGGTATCGTGTTCAGGGTCATCAATGGAAAAACCTAAGTTTTTGCTGATGTACTTGGCGATATAGCCGGTCGCGGAACCGATGCTTGAATCGATTTCAACGAAAGAAAAGCGGTGTTTTTCCGCACCGGGTTCGGTGCCATCAATCTCTAAGGCGTATTGAGCCATGATAGCGCGCAGGTCGTCGCGCTGTTCGGCCCGGACGAATAGGAGCATATGCCAATGGGGACAACCATCGTGATGGGGCTCGGCAACTCTGAACCCGAAAGGTTTGATGTCCAGGCGACCATAAGCGGCACGGATTTTCGACCACTGTTTTACCAAATACTGTTGAGCGTCCTTAGGAGTGAAGTCTTGATAATTATCGTTGAGACCTTGACCGGAAAAGCGATGGTATTTGCTGGGACAAGTCAGGGTGTAGAACTCACCGACATAGCCGTGCAGCTGGGCATAAATTTCGAACCCGGCCATTCTTACCATGAGTTCGGCACGGCGGTTAGTCGGGTTGGCAATAGATGAGGTCAAGATAGTTTGCATATCAACAACGTCACCGGCGTCCGAAAGCATAATTTGCCTGTCAAGGAACGCTTGCGTTTCTGCGGCTTTTTTGGCAATGCGGTAAACACACAAGTTGCTTGAGTATTTTTCTTTGTGTTTGGCTACCCTGCCCGCTTTGATCAAATCGGATTCGTCAAGACGATTCGATAAGCGGTCCAGGGTTCTACGCCACCACTTTTCGCACAAACAGCGTGAGGTGTAACCCTCGGGAGTGGTCGCTTTGGGTTCCGGGATGCCGTTACCGACAAAATAAAGCGGCAGCAAAATAGGGTCATGAATGACTTTGCTGACTTGTTCGATGTGATAAGGTACGGAGAAATTAAGCATGGAAACAACCATTTCCGATTTGACTCGGATCGTTAACAAGGTTCTTCGCAAACTCGGGAAAAATAGCCATATCCGGCTGTAAATAACGCTCGTAACCGGGCAAGGGGGCGGACGAGGCCATTAAACGAGTGCTCAAAACCCAATAAAAGGCAAAATCCTTACAGCCACAATCACACATAAAACGTCTAACATGTTTCCCCGGTGTGCCTACATGCTGATCGCCATGGGCGCTGCATTTGTGGTCTTCTATCCAAATGGCTTTTTTACAACGCGAACACGGTTCCATTCCGGTGGGCGTTTGATGATCTATGACGACTTTCATAACGGCGCACAACCTGACTGGCACCAAGGACAGTCACAATCGGAATGATGGACCGGAGGCACGGAGCCGGAAAGATCGACACCGACAAGACGGCTAAATAAAGACTCGGCGTATGCCTGACGCGCGGCGGGGTTACTTTCGCCGGTCATGAGTTCGCGCTCTTCATCGAAGTCTTCCAGATAATCGCAGAGAATGTCTCGGATAAAGTCCAAATCAAACTGCGTTAAATCCGTGTTTCGAATGGGATTAATGACCATTAGTAAAGACTCCTTAAGCCACTTTTTTGCGGAATTGAGTGGAGTTGCACAGCCGGTAAAGGCCGTTCAATTCTTGTTGGTTGCGGTAAATGAAGCGGGCTATTTTGCTGCCGGGCTCAAAAAGCAGGTTGATGCCGTCGAGCTTTGAACGGGCTTCTGTGAACGCTTTAGTAATAACATCCGGTTCAAGAGGAGATTCCGCATGTTGGTAGTAAAGGTGTTGAAAGCCGCTAACAACGCCGGCAATGGTGGTTTTTAGTTTGAATTCGGTGAGGTTCATTGGTTGCCTCCCTTTACGCCGTCTGGATGCGCCCAAGAAACACAATCAGAGGGGGAAATAATGCATTGCTCCCTACCCGCTTGAACGCCGAAGTAAAAAATCGCAAATAGAGAAAGAAGAACAAAAACTAAATGAGATAGAATCATTGGCGGACTCCCGGAACGGAAAAAAGTAGAAAGTCAATCAGACTAAAAAGCTCACGAATGTCGGCAGAATCTAAGTTATTCATGAGTGCAACCCTGAACTAATAATTGTTTAAGAGAATCAACAGCGGGCTTTATATCGACATAATAAAACGGCGTTTTGCCTAGCAATTGACACCAAACAAAAACACGAGCCGAACGGAAAATACTTTCAGTAGTGAATTCGGAACGATAAATAATGTCGAATAAATGCACATCAATATCGGACAAATGTTTAAAAACATCCGGATAATGATATGAATCTAAAAGATTTTTTAAATCAACGACAAACCCCTTAATACGCCTAAGATAAAAAACAGCGTCCGAAGGATAACCCAAAGCAAAAAGATTAAGAGCTTCTGATAAACGAGGATTTACATACGCATTGATTGCGTCGATCAAAGATGACTGAGTAATATAAGAACTCATAAGATGCTCCGTATAAACACGGAATCAGAGCCTAGATAATCACCAATGAATTGATCGAGGTTGAAGTTTTCGGAAAGATAAGAGTTTCCATAAAAATCATGAAAACCGAGTAAGCCGGTTTCAAAATCGCACGGCCTCATGAAATGCGAACAACTTGATTCTTTGCGGTGGTACATTCCACAAAAACCGCAAGAATAAGGTTGACGAGAGAAGCCAGGAGGCGTGCGCTGAAAAGGAACTTCGATTAATTTGATTCCACCCTGCCGAAATACGGTATTTCGTAACGGTTTAGAAGCAAAAACTGAAGAAGAAACATGCTGCAATGAATAAACGACGACAGTTTTAAAATGCTGAATGACAGCAAATAAACGACGACAAGGAGACTTAACACATGAAACAATCTTGTGATCCTTATCTTTGTATTCAATAATTCTTGCAGAAGCGCAATAAGGACATAAAACGCGTATTTTCATTTAGTACCACCCTGCCCCACTTCTTCGGGCAACGTTACATCGGAAACTTTAGCAGTATGAAAACGACACCCTTCACAACCCGGAGCTTCTAAATATGTAAGTTCGCAAAATTGACAGCGAGGACCACCGGAACGAGCCGTCATTTTCTCAGGTAAGTTACAGACTCCTTCCAATTCTTCACGAGTAAGACGTGTGCAATCCTTGCAGCGAGAATCGTCAAAAAGATAATTAACGCGTTTGTCGCATTGATAGCAAATCAAGCCGCCCTGCTCTACAGCTTCCAACGGCTGAGCAGGACGGAGGCAAGCGCCGTCGGATGAAAGGGTTAACTGGAGTTTAGAATAAAGCGCATCGAGAATGTCTTGATCTAGGTCGCCGTGGGCTAAGTGATCTATCAGAGCGGTTTTTAATAACGATAATTCGTCAGGCGTTAGCGTTAACGTGTAATTATCACGGAAGTTAGGGGGTTGTACGGATTTCATAGGCTTGCCTCTATGGTTTGTAATAGTGTGAACGACACACACCGTGTGAATAATACTAACTATTGAAAGCCAATACTGTCAAGCGTATGGTGTGAAGAAAACTAACTACAAAGGAAAACCATGAAAACTGTACTTGATTATCTTAATGATTCTAAAGAAAAAACAGGAAGCGATTACATGACAGCTAAAAAACTTGGAATAGCAAAAGAATCGGTATGCTCTATCAGGAAACGCGAAAAAATGAGCGACGAAACCGCGATAAAAATGGCTGATCTTTTGGGAATAGACAGAAGCGAGGTATTAATAGCCGCGGCCATAGCCAGAAGCCACGGCGAAGTGAGAGCAAGCTGGGAAAGAATTTCCAAGCTTTCGGGCTTAGCAGCCAGTATTTTAATGACTTGTATTTTAGTAGGTTACAACGCTAAAGAGGCGGATGCAGGGGTAATTTATAATTTACCATCTTATACATTATGCGAAGTCTTGGATGAGTGCTTTAAAACTCATTTTGAACAACTTTAACGTGCTACCGGGTCAACACGATCTGTTACTGGCCGGCCACCCAAGTGGCCTAGTCAGTAACGAAAAGGAGTAAAGCCTAGACATAGATGAAAGTGGAATATTTATAGTGACGGATAATCTGGATTAATACCAAAAATGGTACAAAAGGACAGTACTACTGAGCCTGTCCTTGTCACTACGATAGAAACAGAAATCGAAAGCCTAAAAAAAATCGGCAAGGCGGAAATTAAGCATACTGAAGCCCATGTGTTGAATAATCTTGATGAGGTTTTATATGAAAACCCAAGGCGATACGATGACATTGACGGCGGGAAATTTTATAAAATAACGGAAGAACCATACTGAGCGGCTCCATTCTGATTAGCGCGTCAATCAGGGTAAAATGCTGGGTTGGTCACTTCGGCGAAGGTCCAGGGGCATGAACTTGGGAACACATCCTCATCTATGCCGGTTTCAGAAGAAGCTTTAACCAAAGCGAGTTTATAGGCGCTTTCGAAGATCGTCTCCAATTGAGATTTAAGTCCTGGGTTATCGGTCAATACGTTGATATATTCTATACGTTGGCCTTTAATGGTTAAATTCCAGCTTTTTCCACGCCTTTCAGGTTGATATTTCCACTTTAGGAGGTGCAGCAAAAGCACGGTTAACCTGCTTTCTAACTCGCGCTTTTCACTTCGTCCCATGGTTTCGATTTCCTCAATCAAGTTTTCAATATCTAAATCGGTTAAGCGCCCTGCCCTTAATAAAGCGGCTTGCTCTTGAGTCCAACTATAAAAATCTTGTTCATACTTAATCATTAGTTACCTCAACTTAACTTAATGTGCATACCTTTTTTGTACCAAAATGGAGCACTAATTTAGGTATTTTTAAACCCATTTTATACAACTTTCTACCCCGTCAATCTGATCCTCTTGTGCTTATCGGCCATCACCTTAAGCCGATGGCAGTTCTTAGCTGCCATCGGGTCAAAGCCGATTAAACTCTTGGCATCTGCCTCAGTTTTTCAACAACCTTGTCACCAAACTCTTCGGTGCTGATCATTGTAACGCCAGTGCCCGGCTTGGACAGATCGGCGGTTGAATAACCGTCGCCAAAGACGCCTTGCATCGCATCCCAAACATTCTTGGCTTCTGCGGCCATATCGAAGCTGTTTTCCAGCATCATTGCAACTGAACCGATCATCGAATAAGGATTAGCGATATTTTTTCCGGCAATGTCGGGCGCCGAACCGTGCGACGGCTCGTAGTAGGCTTTTTCATCGCCCAAACAGGCAGACGGCATGAGCCCCAAAGACCCCAAAATACCGCCGCCTTGATCGCTGAGGATGTCGCCGAACATGTTTTCCATCACCATGACGTCGAACTGGGTGGGCTTCAGGCACAGATTGGTCGCGGCCGAATCAACCAGTTGATGGATGATTTCCACTTCGGGATAGTCTTTAGCCACTTCGTCCAAGATTTCATTCCATAACACGCTGGATTTCAGCACATTGCTTTTATGGATGTTATGCAGCACTTTTTTGCGTTTTTGAGCCAGCTTGAACGCTTGATGTAAAATTTGGCGGATTTGATGCTCGTCATATTCCAAGGTTTCTTTGACATAACGTAAGCCTTGCTCGTTAATGCCGGTTTCCTTGTTGCCGAAATACAGGCCGCCAACCAGCTCGCGAACCATAATAATATCAATGCCTTCACCGATGATTTCAGGTTTTAACGGCGAAAAATGAGCCAAGGCTTTGGGTAAAAATACCGGCCGAAAGTTAGCGTAAGTGTTGTAACGACGACGCATCGGCAGCAGCGCGCCGCGTTCGGGTTGTTTATCGATAGGAATCAATTTGGATTGTTCGTGGCTCAGACCGATCGGGCCTTTAAGAATCGCATCGGCTTGGTCGCAAATGTCGATGGTTGCCTGCGGAAAGGCATCGCCGGATTCAAAATAAGCGCAGGCTCCGAAAGATGCAGGCATCAGTTCAAAAGAAACATCGTTGCGTTGTTCAATCAGTTTGAGAACTTTGACGGCTTCCCGAGTGATTTCAGGGCCGATGCCGTCACCGGCCAGGACTGCGATTTTATAATTCTTCATTATGTACCTTTGCTGTCTACTTAATATCCATGAGTGGAATGTAAAAAAGCGGCTATTTTACTTTATTTTTAACAAAGCCCTGCATCATTGAGCCGCTAAGCGCACAAAAATCATCGCCGGTAACACAAAAATACTGCAAGTCATCATAAGTTAAGACTTATTTTGGGAAATAGCGTTATTAATCCTATAATTCGGTCCCTACCCTTTTTAATCAAACCATAAGAGACTTTCCATGCAATTTCTTCGCACCAAACATATTATTTCGGATGATGAATCGGAAAGCGGCCTCAAGCGCTGCTTGTCCAAGTGGGACTTGGCCTTTCTCGGCATAGGCGCGATTATCGGGACCGGCATCTTTGTCTTAACCGGCGTCGCCGCCGCCACTCAATCCGGACCTGCGGTGATAGTGTCGTTTGTCATCGCCGGTCTGGCCTGCGCTTTCGCCGCTTTGTCTTATGCCGAACTATCCGCTGCGGTCGGCGGTTGCGGCAGTGCTTACGGTTACAGCTATGTGGCTTTCGGCGAAATATTCGCGTTTATGATAGGCTGGGATTTATTACTGGAATACAGTCTTGCCGTGGCAACCGTCGCTAACGGCTGGTCCGGTTATTTTAACAACGCCCTGACCGCCATCGGCATGCCGTTGCCGGAGATGCTGACCAAGTCGCCCAAACTCGGCGGCTTGATCAACCTACCCGCAACCGCCATCATCCTGATCCTGATGGGATTGCTGATCATCGGCGTAAAACACAGCGCGAAAGTCAACAACGCGATGGTGTTCGTTAAGCTGTTGACCATCATCGTCTTTATCTCGGTTGCGGTGTTCAACGTCCACCCTGACAACTGGCATCCGTTCATGCCGTTCGGTTGGTTTCAAACGCTGCCTGACGGTAAAACCGCGGGCGTTTTAGCCGGAGCCTCGCTGGTATTCTTCGCTTACGTTGGTTTCGATGCGGTATCCACCGCAGCCGAAGAAGCCAGCGATCCGCAACGAGACCTGCCTTTCGGCATCGTCACCTCGCTGGGCTTTTGCACCGTTATCTATATTGTCGTTGCCGGTCTACTGACCGGCGTCGTCAACTACACCGACCTCAACGTATCTTCGCCAGTCGCTCATGCCTTGAATTTGCTCGGTTACAACTGGGCTTCGGCGCTGATCTCAACCGGCGTTATTGCCGGACTTACCACGGTAATGCTGGTGCTGTATTACGGGCTGACCCGTATTATCTTCGCAATGTCCCGTGACGGCCTGCTCTCTCCGTTCTTTAGCGAAGTAAACCCTAAAACCCAAACCCCGGTACGCGTCATCGTATTGTGCGGCATCATCATGGCGATCGCCGCAGGCTTTATCCCGCTCGGCGATCTGGCCGAACTGGTCAACATCGGCACTCTGGCCGCATTCGTACTGGTATGTTTAGGCGTATTGGTGCTGCGCGTCACCAAGCCGGAGATGAAACGTCCGTTCCGTTCGCCGTTCAGTCCACTATTTCCGGTGCTGGGCATGTTGTCTTGTACGGCACTGATGGCCTTCCTGCCCGCCCTCACCTGGCTGCGCTTTGTGGTCTGGCTGGTTATCGGTTTGATTATTTATTTTTCTTACTCCGTGCAGCATAGTAAATTAACGACGGCCGATTAAGCCGGGCGTGATTTAAAGAGGGGCTTGCGCGACCTCCGCTAATTCCAATCCTCGAAACACCGAGCAGCGCTTAAAGACCTCCAGATTAGGTTCCAACTGCTTTTGCTGGCAAAACTTGGCGACCAGCTTGGTCAAGCCTTTGATGTCACGGCCGGTCGCGGTGGGAAATAGATCGGCCAGTTGGTCGATTAGCGCCTGATCTAACGGCAAGGCAAACTGCTCGGTCATGACCGCCCAGATCTTGCGGCGGTCGGCGCTATGAGGGGCGTGGTATTTGATCATCGCGATACAGCGGGAAATAATCGCTTCGTCGATGTCGTCGACGCGGTTGGTGGTTAAAAACAGCAGGCCGTT
>SXGU01217576.1_pt1 | contig 28698 bp, 27 predicted proteins | sample 3174531 | NCBI WGS metagenome assembly SXGU01 (sample SAMN11356863, study PRJNA531348) | freshwater metagenome | isolation source: freshwater sample F1-140 | place: China: Fuxian Lake, Yuxi | collected 2017-12-25 | reverse complement strand
TCCAAATCAAGTCCATCAAAGCTCAATTTTTGGCGACAAGCTATAAAATCAGCTATAAAACTATCTGTGATAAAATATTCAGTCTCACAAGGTCATCTCTGGGTTAAAACGCCGAGAGTTTTGCAAGAGGCTCAATAGATTAAGTCATTTGAAAAGATATGTTTTTAAATACAGAGCAATAGTGCAGTTTAGTTTATGCGGGGTTCTTCAATTAGATAATTGCTCAATGAGCTCCTAAAGTGGCGCGGGCCTCTAGCATCTATAAATTAATGGACGATCAAGAGTGAGTAGGCCTACCTAATCTTGATCGCCTGGCCGATGAGATGGATGAGCAATTTATTGTTAGATCAACGCTTCTTGTCTTTTTTGGCTGCATAGCCGAATTGAGACTGACAATCCGCTGTGATTTGGCTGACGACTTTTTCAAGGCAGCTTTGTACTTCATCTGGATCTGGGATGGCATAAGGACACCATTTTTTCGCGTCATCTTCGCAGGCCGAGCGTTGAGCGGCGGTGCCTTGGGCATATACAGTGGGTGAAGCAAATAAAGCTAGTGTTACGAAAACAGCTGATAATTTTTTCATGAACCATCCTTCTCCAGATGCGGGATCTTTGGCCTAGAGGCTGTTACATTAAGAAAATGCGCTGTTCAATAATTAGTTTGAAGAAATTATCAAAGCTCAAACCGAAAAAATTTCTGCACTCTATGCAATCGACTCATCTTCAGGCTGAGTGACGGGGCGGGGGTTGATCAGCAATAGCTGTGTTTTCATTATCGCTTTAGCCCCTGCCCGGGGCGTATGAGAGAATTATTTTGATCGCCTCTATGCCGTGTGACAGCGTCCATCTTACAATTAATACAGCTATCACCAAGACTTTCTTGTTCTGCATCCTACGAGTTTTTTTGAAATTTTATAAATCTAATTCAGGATCAAAATTGACTTTTTCCACAACGACACAAGCAAGGCTATGGTTTACCTTAAAGGGATGAGATGAGAGTCTGCCGGCAAATCTGGTAAAAATTTCATTTAATGCGCAACGTGAATTTTGAGTATTGCTAAGGACTTTGGAAATCATTGGCCCGGCGACAGCTTTAGCCATGTTGGCCCATCTCAGGCCATAAGTCATGGGATCGCGTGTAGTTTGATACTCATCCCAGAAGGGATCGGGCGCATCAATAATATCCAGTCTTTCTAATTTTAAATTGGCGAAGATATTATTTTTATCAAAGGGATTCTTTATGTCCTCAACTGATCTGACGCCAATTGGCAAGCTTATTAGTGCGAGTTCCGTATCAGATAATAAGTCAAAACTACGTAATTCAAGCAGGGTTAACCAGAATTCATTCCAAAATGGACCCCAGCCAGAAGTATGACTCCTCGAGGCAATAAAAATGGTCATAAGCTTACCCCCGAGTTTGAGCTCTTTAGAGCGGCATCTGAGAAACTGGGTCCAATCAATAGCAAGTTGGTTTGAGAATGAATTTTTTAAATTAATAATTTCTGTGCAGTCTATAAAAATATGATCATCAATATTTGTCGGAGATGCGCTCATCCATTGAAGAGACCATGAATTCCATCCAATATCTACTGAATTGGACGGTAATATTTGATCAAAGTATGAGCGGCCAACTGCGGAGGGAAAGATCCGGGACTGATCGCTGAGGTAAGAATTATTGTTCTTTTCGATAGTTTCGAACAACGATGAAAAGTCATTTGAAAGAAGGTCTGTGTGGATTACGGAAATAGAGTTTATTTTGGGATTTCTTGATAGAATTGAACGAATAGCAATATTTATTGGTGATAAGGAATTTTTTCCTTGAGAGGATGCGTAGTCCGCAATAACGGCGTCGTTCGTGCTAAATTTGATAGTCTCTACTAAATCTCTCCAGGTGGGAATGAATTGATCAATCCCCGCTTTTTGAAGCTCTGAATTCTTGTTATAGAATCCATTGCCTTGCATTGCGGGTTGATCATTTAAAGGTGACTTAGGCATTAAATATCCAGATTTTTGATTCATGTGAATGATCAGATATCAAAAAAGATTTTGGTTGAAACATGTAAATTTATTTTTGTCTTTATAAAGATTAATACATGCTTTTTTGTATAAAACACAACATATAAGTTACGATAAAATATAAATGGATGTCAGATCTCTGGAAATCTTTTCCAAGATAAAGGGCTGAAGTAGCGCGTTCGAAAGTTGACTTCCGTAAAATCCGGGAAGCCCCGGACGCAACTTTCAAGAGACGTTGACTACAGTGTATTTATTAAAAATTAACCAATCTATGCGAAAGTAAGATTAATAAAAATTTAAAGGTGCGGTATGCGTAGACATAGTAACCAAATTATTACCAATTCCAAGTTGATGGGAAATTTCTGGGTTAGCGCCTTGGCTATCGTTGGCGTTCAGATCGTTGCAATTCTTTTCTCCGCAACGGTTTTGGCAAGAGCCGTAGATATATCAAACCATGGATCGGCAGTAATTGAATTAACGCCGACCGCTCAAATGGTAGGTCTAAGAGCTGCGCTTCATTGAATCTTAAGAGGTTGTGTTCTCAACGAGGCGACGGTAAGTCAGAAATCTTTAGGGTCGATTATTGCCCGACCAAATCGACTGGAAGCCAGTCTATGATTTATTCAACTGCCGCAATCTGACCTTAAATAGCTGATTTATTCTTTGTTATCATGACAATATTCTATTTTTTTATAAAATAAATTTCGCCCTAGCTCTCAAAGCCAAATCTAAGCATAATAAATGACGCCGTTTAGCTGATTTGTTGATTATCAGGATTTTTTCGCATTGGAGAATGGAATGCTCTTTAATAAATTAAATCCAACAGTGATTTTCATTATGCTACTCGTTTTTCAAGCTCCCGCTGACGCATCTGAGGGAATTGGAGGCGTCTGGAAGCGAGATGGCGGCGATGGCGGAAAATTGGAATTTTTTGATTGCAAAGGTAAACTTTGCGCGCGTGGAGTCGTCCCGCTACCTGATGGCTCACCACCGCCGCTAATCATTAGGAATGCTTCAAAGGTCGGCGAAAATAGCTGGAAGGGAGATCTATATAATCCCGAAGATGGCAAGATTTATGGAGGACGAGTTGTATTAAACTCGCCTTCAAAGCTAACGCTTACAGGATGTCTGATGGAGTTACTATGTCAAAGCGAGGGATTTATCCGCGTCTCTGGCCCAGTAAGCGGCAAAGCGGGTAAGGCGGAAGAAAACGCAATACCCAATAATTCTGCACCTTCGGCCGAAGAGTAGGTTTCTGTTGCAGGCGAGGAAGTCTTGTAGACGATGATTTGGAGTTATTTTTTCCCAGCGCCAATTGCAAAGCGTTTTTTGCAAGCGGAAGAAAGGCTTTTCATGTGCGCTCTAAGGCATTTTTCAACCGCAACCGCGTCTGGAACGGCATCGTCACATAGGCGATAAGCATCGGGTTCACAGGCATCTTTATCGCCTGGGATGCCTTGAGCATGGGCTGAGGAAATAAAGGCTAAGCCGAAAAATATTGATAGGATTAAGTATTTCCGCATCTGCGCACCTATTTATTTAATCAAATTAAGACGCAAGATTATACTTTGATGATATTGCCATAAATGTCAATGTATCAAACTCTACCGCTCTATCATGCTTGATCTGTTTGCTGATTAATCAAGCGATATGTTGAGATAACAATAATTAGCGACGTCGCCAATCTAAACACATGACATAGCCATTTATCAAAACGAGGCAATTTATGATCAATGGGAAAACATTTTTATTGTTGTGTCTTGGATTATTTTTCAATTGCAGTCGAGCTTATGCTGAGGAATTACCACAGTGGCAGGGGGGATTTATTGCCAGGGTAGAGATACTCGCGCTCCTTCAAACTCTCAATGCGCAACTATTGTCAAATAGAAGCGCGACAGCTGTTTTGGAAGAATGGTGCGCAGATCATCATATGGCTCCCATATCAAAAATAACAGCGCGCTTAATTAATGCACAAGATAAGGCTATTAGCGAGGATACTAGAAAACGATTGCATCTTGAATTGTCGGATAGGGTAAAATATCGACATGTGCAACTCTCTTGTGGCTCTCATGTTTTGTCCGAGGCAGATAATTGGTATGTGCCAACTAGATTAACCGATCAAATGAATAGAGAGTTGAATTCTAGCGACAAGCCTTTTGGAAAAATCATTGCGCCTCTAAATCCATATAGACGAACGATGGAGGTTAAAATTTATTGGTCTCCTCTAGTAAGGGGTTGGGAGAATGATCTTTCTCGATTAACTTCAAATAGCCGCGATGAAAGAGCGATCGCGATCCCAAAATATTTATTCATGCACAGGGCTATGGTGTCATCAGAAGCGGGTGTTCCAATATCAGAAGTTGTTGAAACATATACTAATGAGACAATAAATTTTGATAACAAGGTAATTAATCAATAGATATTCATATATGTCTAGGTATAATTAGTGTGAATGTTGGCGCGTTCCTCAGGATTTGAAATGACAATTGCCGTCTTGGAAGAACTGCTAAGCAATGCGTTAAAAATATAGTGCAGAGCTAATATCCAATATATTGGGAGAAATTTATGTCAGGAGTTGGTGCGGCAGGTTGGCTGAAAAAAGGGTATAATGAAATAAAAAAGTTGCTGGGCGTTGCGCTCTATTTTTGGGTATTATTTACTTTATTTGCCTTTCATAAGGCTATACTTGATCATGATAGGAATATTTTAATTCCTTTAGGGATTGCGCTAATAAATTCAAAGCTAATGGCCAAGGTTGTTTATCTTGGAGAGCATACCCGTCTAAACAGGCGGTTTAATAATAAGCCGTTAATTTATACAATCTTGTTTAAGTCCTTCACCTTTGCAATTATTCTTTTTGTTTTTCGAGTTTTAGAGGAGATTCTTATTGGTGTTTGGGAAGGACGATCATTATTTGACGCTCTTGCTCATGATCATCCTGCAATCAGCCAGGGTGGAGCTCCAATAGCTATCGCTATGGTCTGCATAATTATGTTTGTTGCGCTGATCCCATTCTTTGCTTACAGGGAGATTGAAGATGCGTTTGGTTATGAAGTCATTAGGGATCTTCTCTTCAAAAAGAATTTATCTGAATTTAAAAGTGAGCTGAGCCAGCAGGGCGTGGGCCGTCAACTCAGCGCTACAAAACAATCTTCTTTGTCCGATCCCATCAATAATATTGATCATTGGTATTATGAATCTATGGGGAATGTGTTGGGGCCTTATACGAGAGTGCAGTTTGTTGAATTAATAAATAAAGATAAATTATCAAGTGAGACGTTGGTGTGGAATGAAGCAACAAGTCCAAACTGGCGTCCCTTGAACTCAATTCAAATATAATTAGTGGAGTTTTATGATTAAATCTACATTTGGAAAATGATACGGCCCTTACGGGCGGATGTAAGGTAATTAATCTTTTAAAGAATAAGCAATGCTCGGGCATAGATAAAATTTGATTTATTTTAATTTATTATTCTTGCTAAATTATTAGGCTAATAAGTTCGATTTAAAGTAATGATCGGCATTGCAAGCGATTGACGAAAGCGATAGAGAAAGTATGGGTAGATTTGATTGTGACAGCCTCGCTTGGCGGTATCTCTGAGTGGGCGCAATCTGTCATAGTCTCGCTGAATTTTTGACGAGGGCCTTTTAAAAGATGCAAATTAAACCCTATCTGGATAATTTTATCGTAATCCCGATTTCTTTCGGGCTGGGTTTGGCGATCTCTGGTCATTATTTGCAAGGTTTGGCGGCTATTGCAATCGGGGGGTTTGCATATTTTAAGGGTCAGACTCATGGGCTTGAGAAGTCGTCAGATCCTATCAGCTCTGAAAATTTATCCTCAAACTCCGAAATTGATGATTTTTTAAAGAGAAAGAATTCTGAAACGCATCAGGAAGAGCCGCCGCCTTTAGATAACTGGTATTATGCAAAAGATGAAGAGGTTGTGGGCCCTCTCCTAGAGAGCGAGATGCTTTCGCTCATGAAAGCAGAGGAAATTAATAATGAAACGCTTGTCTTTAACGCTACCCTGGGAGACGAGTGGCGTGTGCTTGAGGATACGCATTTCATTAAGAAAAACCACCACAGAGGTTATTAATGATAGTTCTGCATATCTCTTTTTAGATATGAGCGAGAGGGAGTGCGGTAATTACTAAAAGTTTTTTAGCCTATCTTGCTGTATGAATAAGGTCCCCAACCCGTCTCATCTGTTGATGAGGGGGATCTAAACTAGCTAGATAACTTGCGCGTGTTCAGATATTAAATATGCATATAAAGCTGGAGCTTTTCTATGTCTCAAAATAAATACCATTTTTTGATCCTGATTGTGGGCGCTCTTTTGGCGCAAACACAAATCGTCCGTTCAGAAGAGCCGTTAATGAACGCTATTGATGCTCTGGTAGGCGCTCATGGACGCGATGCTATATTCCATACAGAGCGGGCAATTGATCATGCGAAATCGGCTATTGAGGCCGGCGAAGCGGGACACGAGAATGGCTTGGTCGTTCATTCGCGCGCAGCGCTTGCAGACATCAAGCAAGCGAATAGAGATAATGATGATAATCCACATACCAAAGAGGCTATCATCCATTTAAAGGAGGCGATTATCGAGGGCCGTAAATCGCACACTGCAAGAGCATTGGCCCATGTACGCGAAGCGCTTTCTCATCTAGAGCTTGCGATACATTAGTCTTCGATCTAGGTATTGGATTTTAACTCAACACGGCAGATTTCTTAATTTATACCGGTTAATTTGGTCTCGGGCTTTTGCGAGGCTGCTATCGTTTTGCCCGTTACGATTTCGTTGTCGCCTGGCGCTAATTCAAAGCTTGCGGATTATTACAAGGACTATCTAAAAATAGTCGATAGTCTTGGCTATTAGATTTTTTCTAATAAGATGCAGCTTGGTTTTATTGAAATTGAGCAGCGTCTTTTACGCAATTCTTTACAAAGCCGATTTTAGCTTTTCCGGTTATTTTTTTTTCTGCAGCAGCAGCTTCGCAATTGCGTTGAGCCGTTTCATTTTCGCATTTTTTCATGAAAGAACTTATGCTGGCGGGTTCGACTTTGTTATTGATTGCTTGTGCTGCGCAATCGGGATTGGCTGGGGGAATTGGATGCTCTTGGGCGGATACGAAAGAAGCGTTAAGCAAGAATAGCGCTGTAAAGTACTTAGATATCATTGATTTTTTCATGATTTTATAGCTCCGTGATTTTATGATTTAGCAGTGTGCTTTTGCATCAGGTTATGATAAATATGAGGCTAAATGGGGCGTTTTTTTTCTAAGGCTAAAATAGCGGCAATTACAATTTTACTCAATCTGATGTAGTTTGTTTTTATTCCAAATAAAAAATACTCACTATTCTTGAGTAAGGCGCTCGCCGTTGAGGTCAGTGAAAGCTGGCTATAACCAACTGTTAGATGATTTCTTAATTTAACCAGAAAGCCATCGATAACATGAAATCCTATGCTTACTTGCTGATCGCTATAATCTGTGAGGTTCTTGGCACTACGGCATTGAAGGAGTCGGATGGATTTAGTCGGCTATGGCCTTCGATTATTGTTGGGTTGGCGTATACAGCTTCATTTTATTTATTATCTTTGACCCTAAAAACGATCCCTACAGCTGTTGGTTACGCAATATGGTCTGGCGCTGGTACGGCTCTAATTAGTCTAATCTCTTGGCTTTATCTAGGGCAGGCTCTGGATAAAGCGGCAATCATAGGTATTTTTTTAATTGTTTCAGGCGTGTTAGTTATTAATGTATTTTCTAAAGTCGGCGTCCATTGAAATGGCTGATCAGAGATTTTGTCAAATCTCAACTATATCTTTTTAAGCGAATTATATTTTCATCATGCTTTATCTAAAGCTTCTTCAGCAAGTCGCGCTGCTTCAGCTCCAGAAAGCATCGCGCCATTAAAGCCGTGCTCACCACCAAATGCTGAAGCAAGATAGAGGCCTTTTATTGGCGTCATTGGCGTCCGAGGAAAACCAGCAAGAATAGGATCCTCAGGAGGGAGGGCGGCAAAACCATAAACAGCCCCCTCGGGCGTATTGAGATAGCTGGACATAGAAAACGCGTTTAGTAACATTCTTGAACTTACTAGCTTTGAGAAGCCAGGGTACATGCGATCAAGGGATAGTTCAATTGCCTCAAGCCATTGTTCACGTCTATCGACGGCGGCTACTTTAGGTAGATCTTTCCAATTATCAAGGCAATCAAGCCCCAGCACGCTGATGAGAATAGGCGGATTTTCCCAAAGACCCGAGTCTACCGCAGTGAAATTGATAATAGAGTGTATGGGTAATGAATTTTTAGGCGTGGCGCTCATCGCCCGCTTGCCATCGCCATACTGATCAAAGCGTTGCATGTCCTTGGGTAAAATTATTGATGAAAATTTTTTTATCCCAATATTTGAGGGATGAGTGGATAATCCAAAATTAGCGGAGAAGAGCGAGGTCGAGAGGGGTCTCGCGCCAAATTCCCTCTCCATCTTACTCCGTGCCGGTTCCTCCATCATCGAGGCCGCTAGGCTTGGCGCGCAATTAGCCATCACGACTCTTGCGCAAAGGCGTTCTTCGTCATCGCCGGTTCGTCGCGCAGAATGCCGAATGGCGGTGACCGCGCCTTCGTCGTTAATCTCAATATTCGTGACAAGCCGGCCCATCTTTACAACGCCGCCTGTTTTCGTAATCGCCTTAGCGAGCTTTAGACTGAGCTGTCGCGAGCCGCCTTTAATATAGGCCCCGCCGGAAGCAATATATCCTCCTTGTGCAAGAGCATAAAAAACCCACCAGAGATTTTTTGGATTGTCTCCGTAATAGGCAAGATTGGCTCCTAGAGCGCATTTCAAGCCTTCTGCGCCGGCAAATTCACGCGTAAAAATATCATCTAAGGATTTTTGCCAATCCTGAGCGGCTGGCGCGACCTCCCACAGCCCGCGCGCGAGTTTCGCAAAAGAGTTATTCTCGCGAGCTTGTTTTATGTTCCACAAAGAGTCGTGAATTTGTTCGACTTGACCTAGAAAATTTTTTATTGCTGAGCTTTTGTCTGGGAAGCGGGTCGCAAGGGCGTCATGCGCAGCTGCAAACCCGCTTGGCATTTCAAACGGCTCGCCCAACGGCCCGCCACGTACATTATAAAGTGGGCCGGTCGTCTGCCATTCTATTTCGTCTAAAATGCCAATACGACTCAGCAACTCATGTTTTACATCACGTGGATTCCGGGGATCGGATGTTTGGTGGAGTGAGGCTTCGATTGGGAGGTCGCCAACTTTGTAGACTGAGGCGGCGCCGCCAAGACTAAAGTTACGCTCCAATAAGCAGACGCTATATCCGCTCCTCGCAAGAAGGGCGCCTGCAGTGAGCCCTCCAAGTCCAGATCCGATAATTACGACATCAAATTTTTTAATTGTCATTCGTCAATCTTCGAAGGGCGACGGTAATTGAACCACTATGCTGTCACCGTTAATTTATAGACTCAGGTTTTGCAGAAGACTGGCTAAATTTCTAGAGCCCTCTAATTATTAGATAAGTTCAATTTATTTTGTGTCCATTGCTGGGGTGTTTTATGGACGATGAGCAATTTCCAGTTTCGCATAGCGAGGAAGTCTGGCGCAGGCTGCTCACCCCCGAACAATATGCAATAATGAGGGGGCATGGAACAGAGCCCGCTGGCAGTTGTGCGTTAAATCATGAGAAGCGCCCTGGGGCATTTCATTGCGTAGGATGCGACCAGCTGCTTTTCCGTTCTGAAGACAAGTTTGAGAGCGGCACCGGTTGGCCGAGTTTTTTTTCTCCGGAACCGGGCTCCTTAGGCGTGAAGGAGGATCGTCGGTATGGAATGGTTCGTACGGAGGTGCATTGTGGGCAGTGCGGCTCTCATCTGGGGCATGTATTTCCCGATGGCCCGCCGCCGACAGGGTTACGCTATTGCATCAATGGCCTGTGTTTGAAATTTGTTGCTCAATGATCTGGATCGGGCTCTATTTGTCCGGCCAATCGATCTATTGGCAGATGCGTGCGACGGCAGGCTGCGACAAATTTTTTTTTGCGCATTAAATCCTTAATCTTCCTGCCCGGACCCTAGGTGCACGGGTAGGATTGGACAGGCGCTTTTTCTGAAATTCATCACTTTTATTCTCATATATAGCCTACCTAATCAGCGCGATTATTTTTATAAAAACTCGCTAAATCATTGTAATTTACAATAATAATAATGTTAATCTAAAATGAGTAATGACCATCCTTTCGGGTTGTTAAAATTCTAAGGCTTGCCCGCTAAACGAATGTGCTTGGCTGTTGGGGACGCTGATGACCTCTCAGCAGCATGTTGGGCGCGGGTCTGTTGGGCCAAGGTCACTTTGCCCCTTGCCGCTTGACGAGGAAAATTGATTCCCGTCATACGAATTCCTCGAGATTTAAGTTCAACTCATGGAGGGCGTGCCGGTAAGGTCGAGCTGCGGCAACTGGCGTCCTTGAAGCCATAATGAGATCTCACTACGGTCAGGGAAAAAAGCAATGCTTAGCGGCATTGGTCTGAGGTTCTCGGCTAACACGACGAGGCGCGGAGAACTGCGTCTGGGTTTTAAATAAAAAAATATTCAAGCGCGCCCGTGCTGCGCGTTGAGGGGAGCAAATAATTATGAGCGGTAAAGATAACCAGCACCTTGCGCCAAAGTCAGACATCGAGATCTCGCAAAATGCGAAAATGCGTCCGATCGTTGATGTTGCGCGTGAGAAGCTTGGTATTCCCGCAGAGTTTGTGCAGCCTTATGGGCACTATAAGGGAAAGATCTCCCTCGACTATATTGCTTCACTGGAAAGCAAGCCTGAGGGCAAATTAATTCTAGTCACGGCGATTACGCCAACCCCAGCGGGAGAGGGTAAGACGACAACGACTGTCGGATTAACCGATGGGCTTAATCATATTGGTAAGAAAGCGCTCTGCTGCTTAAGGGAGCCTAGTCTTGGTCCCTGTTTTGGCGTGAAAGGCGGCGCGGCCGGCGGCGGATATGCCCAGGTTGTTCCAATGGAGGATATCAATCTTCACTTTACAGGCGATTTCCACGCTATTGGTGCGGCGAATAATCTCCTTGCGGCGTTGATCGATAACCACGTGTATTGGGGCAATAGTTTTGGTCTCGACACGCGGCGCATTAGTTGGCGACGTGTTGTTGATATGAATGACAGAGCTTTGCGCTCGATCGTATCGTCTTTAGGGGGCGTTTCAAACGGGTTTTCACGCGAAGACGGTTTTGATATTACGGTTGCTTCAGAAGTAATGGCTATATTTTGCCTCGCCTCTAACTTCTCTGATTTGCAAAAGAGACTTGGCAATATCGTTGTCGGGCAAACGCGCGAGAAGAAAAATATTCGCGCTTCTGAGCTTAAAGCCGCAGGTTCGATGGCAGCGCTTTTGAAAGACGCAATCGCGCCTAATCTTGTGCAGACATTAGAAAATAACCCAGCCATTATTCACGGCGGCCCGTTCGCTAATATTGCGCATGGATGTAATTCTGTCATCGCAACGAAATCTGGGCTTAAACTTGCCGATTACGTTGTGACCGAGGCGGGATTTGGCGCAGATCTCGGCGCAGAAAAATTCTTTGACATTAAGTGTCGTAAGGCGGGACTAAAGCCGGACATAACGGTGATTGTCGCGACTATCCGCGCGCTAAAAATGCATGGCGGCGTGGCGAAGGATGATCTTAAAGGCGAGAATGTCGCCGCAGTTGAGTCAGGTTTTGCAAACCTCAAGCGTCATATCGCTAATGTACGTAAATTTGGCGTCCCTGTTCTTGTTACGGTGAATAAATTTTCCTCTGACACATCTGCTGAGATGGCTACGCTTGAGCGGCTCTGTAAATCAGAGGGCGTTGATTGCGTTGTTGCTGATAACTGGGGCTCGGGCGGAGAGGGTGCCGCTGATTTGGCGCGTGCTGTCGTTTCGACAATCGACGCGCAGCCTTCTAATTTCAAGCCGCTTTACGCGGATGAATTGCCTTTGGCTGAGAAAGTCCGAACGATCGCAAAAGAGTTATATGGCGCCAACGATATAGCCTATGACTCTAGCGTAAAGGCTAGATTTGCTGAATTAGAAAAGGAAGGTTTTGGTCATCTTCCGGTTTGTATTGCAAAGACGCAATATAGTTTCTCAACCGACCAAAACGCTAAAGGCGCGCCGTCAGGTTTTACAATTCCCATCCGCGAATTGCGTCTTTCTGCCGGTGCTGAATTCGTTGTCGTGGTGTGTGGCGACATCATGACGATGCCTGGTCTGCCTAAAACGCCTGCTGCAAATAATATTGAAGTTGGCGGCGACGGCCGGATTTCCGGTCTGTTTTAATCTGAACTTCGAGGAAGAAAACTAGCGATGTTCAAAATTTGAGTATCGCTAGTCTATCATTGAGGAAGCCTAAAGCTCAAAAGGAGCCAAACATGTTGAATTCTAGAGTTCCCGGTAAAAACTTTCTTTTCGTGCCGGGTCCAACCAATTTGCCCGATCGTGTCGTACGCGCCATGGCCGTCGCTTCAGAAGATCATCGCTCGCCAACTTTCCCTGATTTAGTAAAGCCCCTTTTTCCTGGGCTTAAAAAAGTATTTGGCACAGAAAAAGGCCATGCCTTTATTTTTCCAGCATCAGGCACGGGCGGCTGGGAAGCTGCAATCACCAATACGCTTTCGCCAGGCGATAAGGTTCTCGCTCAGCGCTTTGGCCAGTTTTCGCATCTCTGGATTGATTTATGTAAGCGCCAGGGCCTTGAAGTTGTCGTGCAAGAGCGCGAGTGGGGCACGGGCAATGATCCTGAGCTAATTGAAGAGACGCTCAAGGCTGATAAAAATCATGAAATCAAAGCCGTGCTTGCGACTCATAATGAGACCGCGACTGGCGTGACCTCAGATATTGCCGCAGTCCGCAAGGCGATTGACAATGCCAAGCATCCAGCTTTGCTGTTTGTTGACGGCGTATCCTCTGTCGCTTCTCTTGAGTTCAAAATGGATGAATGGGGCGTTGACGTTATTGTCTCTGGCTCCCAAAAAGGATTTATGCTGCCTGCAGGTCTGTTACTGATGGCCGCTAGTCAGAAAGCGATCGAAAAAGGCAAGACAAATAAAGGGCGTCGCGCTTATTTTGAATTCCAAGATATGATCGCGCAAAACGCCAATGGCTACTTCCCATATACGCCATCCGTTCCATTGCTCTATGGACTTAAAGAGTCGCTGTCGATTCTTTTTGAAGAGGGATTGGATCAGGTTTACAAGCGGCATCATCATCTTGCTGAAGGCACGCGCGCTGCTGTTGCGGCCTGGGGTCTTAAGACATGCGCTAAAGAACCTAAATGGAATTCAGATACGGTTACAGCGATTGTTGTGCCAGAGGGTTTCGACGCAGCTAAGGTTATTGAAACCGCCTATAAGCGCTATAATCTCGCTCTTGGCGCGGGTCTCTCTCAGGTTGCTGGAAAGGTTTTCCGTATTGGGCATTTGGGCGATCTGAATGAGTTAATGCTGCTTGGAGCGATTGCTGGCGCAGAAATGGCGATGCTTGATAATGGCATAAAAATCCAGCCAGGATCAGGCGTAGCGGCTGCGCAAGCGGTTTATCGCGCCAATCCGCTTCTCAAGATGTAAGCATAAAAAAAGCCCTCCCCTCATAGTGGGGGGAGGGACTTAATTTTGGGCGCCGTTGGGGGAAGTTATGTCGCATAAAATTGTTTTTCTAGATCGTGAAACGCTCGACGCCAATGTGCGAACGCCTAATTTCCCGCATGACTACAAGGAATACGCTCAAACTTCTCAAGATGAGGTGGTGGAGCGTTTAAGGGGTGCGGATATTTGTATTACGAATAAAGTACCCCTACGCGAAGCGACGCTCAAACAATTACCTGACCTGAAACTAATTGCCGTTGCGGCGACTGGTACTGATGTCATCGATAAAGCCTATACCTCCGCCAACGGCATCATTGTATCAAATATTCGGAATTACGCTTTTAATACACTGCCTGAGCATGTGTTCGCTTTGCTTTTCGCCTTGCGTCGGAATCTAGTTAATTATCATAATTCGGTTCAGCATGGTCGCTGGGGATATGCTAATCAGTTTTGCTACTTTGATTATCCAATATATGACATTGCCGGCTCAACGCTGGGCATTATTGGTTATGGCGCGCTAGGAAAAGAGATAGAAAGAAGAGCCCTGGCGCTCGGGATGAAAGTCTTAATAAACGACGTTGCGCCCGGTTCAAACATAGTTGATCTCGCAACGATACTTCGCGAATCTGATGTTGTGACGCTGAATTTACCTTTGACGCCACATACAAAGAATATGATCAGCGTAAAAGAATTGGCGGCGATGAAAAAATCGGCGTGTATCATCAACACAGCGCGTGGCGGTATAGTTGATGAAGCGGCGTTAGCCGATGCTTTACGCAAAGGGGTCATCGCAGGGGCCGGGTTTGACGTGCTTACAGCTGAGCCACCAAAGAATGGGAACATTTTACTTGATCCCACGATCCCGAATTTGATCATTACTCCGCACGTGGCTTGGGCTTCAAAGGAGGCGATGCAAGTGTTGGCGGATCAGCTGATCGATAACATCGACGCCTTTGTTGCAGGGGCCCCACGAAATATTGTCACCGCTTAAATATTTGTCTTGATCTTTTTCAAGACGACTTTTCGCGCTGCTGATGCGCGTGATGCAAGATTTGACGAGCGTTGATGTCTCAACATCGTCAGTGCGTTCTCGGCTCTAAATGGGTCATGTTTTAAAATGAGATGTCCATGACAAAAAAGCTGTTGTTCTTATTCGATACAGACCCAGTTGCAAGCGTTTTCGATACGGTTGTTGGTTACGATGGCGGCGCTGATCATATCATTGGGTATGGCGGCGTAACTACGGCTAATGTTGGCGCGCTCGTTGATGGGTGTATTTACACTCGCGGACCGAAAGAAAAACAATTTACCGCAATCTTTGTTGGCGGGGGCGATATGACCGCAGGAGAAGCGGTGTTTAAGGCCGTAAAGAAACGCTTTTTCTCAAACTTCCGCGTTTCAGCCATGCTTGACTCCAATGGCTCTAATACAACGGCTGCGGCTGGTGTCGCCTTGTTGGCAAAGGCGCGTCCGCTTGCCGGAAAAAAAGCGGTTGTGCTTGCTGGAACAGGACCGGTAGGCATGCGCGCAGCCGCAATGTTAAACATTGAAGGCGCGGAAGTCGCGATCACATCTCGGCAAAAGTCACGGGCTGATGCGGCGTCCAAAGCAATTCAAGAGCGGTTCGGCTTTACCCCTACGCCGATCGAGGCGGTAGATAATGCTGCGCGCGCCAAAGCGATTAAGGGCGCGCAGATTGTTTTTGCCGCAGGAGCGATAGGCGTTCCGCTACTTGATGAGAAAGATTGGCAGAATGATCCAACCGTTGAGCTGCTAGCAGACTGTAACGCTCAGCCTCCGCTTGGAATTGGCGGTGTTGAGGCGGTCGATAAGGCAAAAGATCGCCATGGAAAGATAGTGATTGGCGCTTTGGGGCTTGGCGGTCTTAAGCTGAAATTGCATCGTGAATGTATTGGTAAATTATTTGAGAGCGCGGATAAGATTTTCGATTGCGAAAATATTTATGCGCAAGCGAAAGAGCTGGCCTGAAATGAGCGCAAAAACTGACACGATTGGCAAGTTTCTTGATGAACTCGCAAGCGATGCGCCTACCCCGGGCGGTGGTGGCGCAGCAGCCCTATCCGGCGCGATGGGCGCAGCTCTTGTCTCGATGGTCTGTAACCTGACCATTGGTAAAAAAAATTATGAGTCTGTAGCAGATGATTTGAAAAAAACGCTGCAAAGAGCAGAGAGTCTGCGCGTTGCGTTAACTAAAGGCATTGATGAAGATGTTGTGGCGTTCAATACGCTTATGAGCGCCTATGGCCTGCCGCGCGGTACTGATGAAGAAAAAGCCACGCGCCTTCAATCGATACAGCTTGCTCTGAAAGAGGCGACACTTGCGCCCCTGCAAACATGTAAGGTTTGCTTCGAAGTTATTGAGCTATCGAAAGAGGCTGCTGAAAAGGGCAATCTCAATGTTATTAGCGACGCAGGCGTCGCTGTGCTCGCTGCAAACGCTGGTCTGCGAAGCTGCGCTTTGAATGTTTTTATCAATGCAAAATCGATCAAAGATCGAGAATTTGCTGAGGCTCAGCTGAAAGAAGTGAATGCCTTGCTAAAAAAAGCTGCAGTAGAGACTGAAGCTGTTTATGAGGCGGTAAAACATAAGATTGATGGCTAAGTAACGTCGCTGAAAAAATAAGAGGTAGCTGCGATGGACGTCCATGAGTATCAGGCCAAGGAAATTCTAGCAAGTCATGGCGTTGCTGTGCCTCCTGGCACAGTTGCTTTTAGTCCTGATCAGGCTGTCTATGCGGCAACTGAGCTTGGTGGGTCGCATTGGGTCGTAAAAGCGCAGATTCATGCAGGAGCTCGGGGCAAGGCTGGAGGCGTGCGCCTTTGTCGAACATATCATGAGGTTCAGCAAGCTGCGCGTGAGCTACTCGGTAAACGTTTGGTGACTGCTCAAACGGGACCAGAAGGTAAGCCAGTACAAAGAGTATATATTGAGCTTGCAGATCCTTTTGATCGTGAGCTTTATCTTGGTTTTGTACTCGATCGAAAGTTAGAGCGTGTCCGCGTTATTGCTTCCAAACATGGCGGCATGGATATTGAAGAAATAGCCAAAAATACACCGGATGAATTATTGCAGGTAATTGTAGAGCCTGCAGTGGGTTTATTACCTTTCCAGGCTCGTGAATTAGCCTTTCAACTCGGACTCAACATAAAGCAAGTATCCCGAGCTGTTCAGACAATCATGGGCGCATATCGGGCGTTTCGAGATAATGACGCGACGATGTTGGAAATAAATCCTCTTGTCATTACAAAGGATGATAAGGTTCTTGCTCTCGATGCAAAGATGTCTTTTGACGATAATGCATTATTCCGGCGTCGAAATATAGTTGATATGAATGATCCATCACAATCGGATCCGCGTGAAGCTCAGGCTGCCGAACATAGTCTTAATTACATAGGCCTTGATGGTGAAATAGGCTGTATTGTGAATGGCGCTGGGCTTGCAATGGCGACAATGGATATGATCAAGCATGCAGGCGGCAATCCAGCAAACTTTCTTGATGTTGGCGGCGGAGCTTCTCCTGATCGCGTTGCGACAGCTTTTCGGCTTGTTCTTTCAGATCGCCGCGTAAAGGTTGTCTTGGTAAATATTTTTGCTGGCATCAATAGATGTGATTGGGTTGCGCAAGGCGTTGTTGATGCCGTGCGAGCCGAGAGAATTGAGGACGTGCCGCTCGTTGTCCGTTTGGCGGGGACGAATGTGGAAGCTGGACGAAAGATTATTCAAGAAAGCGGTATCGCTATTATTACAGCCGATACGCTCGCTGATGCAGCTAATAAAGCTGTAGCGGCATTCAAGGCTATTAAATAATCAGAGACAAAACGGTCAGGCAATTATCAAAATTGCATGAGCCGGGAGGATAGCATGAGCATTCTCATAGATGAAAAGACGCCAATTCTCGTGCAGGGCATCACGGGTGATAAGGGCAGTTTTCACGCCAGGGAAATGATTGATTATGGAAGTAACGTCGTTGCGGGAGTAACGCCAGGTAAAGGCGGGCATACGCATCACGGCGTTCCTGTATTTAATACAGTTAAAGAGGCGGTCAAAGAAACAGACGCGCAGGCGTCGATCACATTTGTCGCTCCTGCGTTTTGTGCAGACGCGATTATGGAGGCTGCAGACGCGGGAATTCGCTTGATCTGCTCGATCACAGATGGCATTCCCGCCCAGGATATGATGCGTGTAAAGCGTTATTTTTTACGTTTTCCTAAAGATCGTCGGCCAATGATGGTTGGGCCTAATTGTGCGGGGATCATCTCGCCTGGTAAGGCGATGCTAGGTATTATGCCTGGCCATATTTATAGCAAAGGTCCCGTCGGACTCATTTCTCGCTCTGGTACCCTGGGTTATGAGGCGGCGTCGCAGTTAAAAGAGCTAGGGCTTGGAATTTCTACATCAGTCGGTATTGGCGGCGATCCAATAAATGGCTCTTCATTTCTCGATCATTTAGTTCTTTTTGATAAAGATCCTGAGACGAAAGCTGTTTTGCTCATTGGTGAAATTGGCGGTCCGCAAGAAGCTGAGGCGGCGGCTTGGATCAAAGAAAATTTTTCCAAGCCGGTCATTGGGTTTGTTGCAGGTTTGACGGCGCCAAAAGGACGACGAATGGGCCATGCCGGCGCAATTATCTCCGCTTCGGGAGATAGCGCGGCGGAAAAAACTGAAATTATGAAATCTTTTGGCTTAACTGTCGCGCCAAGCCCGGCGGAATTTGGCGCAACCGTAGCGAAGGTTCTCAAGGTCGGCTAGAGAGATAAATTTTAGCGCGTAAATCAATTTTACGCGCAAGGGGTTTGCATGACTGTTGAAAGTCCAATCAAGTCGGCTGTAGAGGCTTCGGGTTTGCCGTCAGCCTATGCGACGCGTTCCGTTATAGAGGCATCCGCTTTTTTGCGAGAGCAACTGCTTGCTGTCGTGCGTCAGCATATGCCAGAAATTGAAGCAGTCGTCAGAGACTCTAAAGCCGGAGCCGGATTGGCTCCCCGTCAAATGGCGCGCGCTTTACAAGCGCAGGGGATTTTATTTCAACTGGTTTCAATCGCTGAACAAGCATACGCCATGCGCCGGCGTCGTCGAATTGAGCGTGAAAAAGGTCATGATAAATTACTCGGCACATTTGATTATGTGCTCTCCAGCGCTTCGATTGCGGGCGTTAAACCGGAGGAGATCCATGCCCAACTGCAAACATTACGCATTCGTCCGGTAATCACGGCTCATCCTACAGAAGCTAAGCGCGTTTCAATTCTTGAAAAATATCGCCGCATCTATCTTTTGATGCGAGAGCTAGAATCCACCCGCTGGACAGATCGAGAGCGTGAAGCCCTCGTCAAGTCGATTTATGACCAGGTTGAACTCGTCTGGTTGACGGGAGAGCTGCATCTTGAAAAGCCTACCGTAGAGCATGAAGTAGCATGGGGACAGCATTTCTTTTCTGAAAGCATATTCGATCTTGCGCCGGAGTTGCTATCGTCTTTTGAGCGTGCATTGAAGCGTCATTATCCAAATGAAAAATTTGAAGTCACGCCATTCTTTCAGTTTGGTTCATGGATTGGCGGCGATCGAGATGGCAATCCATTTGTCACCAATGATGTTACTCGTCGCACAATGCGTGAAAATGCTCTGGCTAGTCTGAATTACTATCGGACTCGTATAGTTGATTTGGCGCGCACGCTCTCTATTAGTCAGCGAGCGGCGGTTATTCCTGAGGCCTTTCGCGTTGAGTTGGCAAAACGTTTAAGCGATCTACCTGACGGCGATGCGATTTCAGCGCGCAATCAAAACGAGCCTTATCGTCAATTTGTCACGACGATGCTGCGTAAATTAGATCAAACAATAGCTGCAACGCACGGCGATGATCCAATAAGCGCGCGTTATAACAACGCAGATGCTTTGATAGGCGACCTTGTTTTACTTGAAAAAGCATTAACGGAAGCCAAAAGCGAGGCTCTAGCTAGCGATATTGTAAGGCCCTTGAGACGTGCGGTTGAAATTTTTAGATTTAGTACGGTGCGGCTTGATATTCGGCAAAATACGACCCGCACAACTACTGCTTTACACGAGCTGTGGCGCTTAAGAACAGGACAGCAAACGCCTCCGGCTATAGAGACTGAACAATGGCGCCAGTGGTTGCTTTCCGAGTTGTCTGCGCCGCGTAAACCACCAATCGATCATAATAAATTGACAGATGAGACACGCGACATCATTGAGATGTTTGAGATTGTTGCGGATTTGCGGAATAGTCTTGATCGGGAGGCGTTTGGGAGCTTTATTTTATCAATGACACATTCCGCCGTTGATATTTTTGGCGTTTATTTATTAGCGAAAGAAGCGGGGCTCTTTGTTGATGCTGACGGCGTTGAAGGATTAACCCTGCCTATCGTGCCATTATTTGAAACGATTTCTGATTTACAAGACGCTCCATCAATTATGCGAGATTTATTGCAAATTCCTGTTGTTCGTCGCAGCACCCAGGCGCAGGGCGATCTTCAGGAAGTAATGATCGGCTATTCTGACAGTAACAAAGATGGCGGCTTCTTTTCTTCAAATTGGGAACTGTTCAAAGCTCAGGCGCGATTGACCGAGGTCGGTAGAGAGCAAGGCATCGCGATTGCTTTCTTTCATGGTAGAGGGGGGTCGGTGTCTCGTGGCGGCGCCCCAACTGGCCACGCCATCGCTGCGCAACCTGCAGGCTCGATCCGTGGACGCTTTCGCGTAACGGAGCAAGGCGAGGTCGTTTCTTTTAAATATGCTAACCGCGGAACGGCGGCTTATCAGATGGAATTGCTCGCCTCTTCAGTGTTTGCGCATGCGTTGAAATCAGAGAGAGAAGAGGCGCTCGCGCCTCATGCGGAGTTTGATGCGGCTCTTGAGGAAATTTCTAAAGCCTCATTCTCTGCCTATAATCGGTTTATCACGGACTCCGACCTAGTAACCTATTTTCAAGCTGCAAGCCCGCTTGAGGAAATCTCTCTCCTCAATATTGGGTCGCGTCCAGCTCGACGATTTGGCGCTAAAAGTCTGGCTGATTTGCGCGCGATCCCTTGGGTATTCGCCTGGGCTCAGAATCGTCATTCGATTACAGGCTGGTACGGCGTCGGATCTGGTCTAAAGACTTATTTAGATGTGCACGGCGAAGTTGGCATGAAGCTGTTACGAAGGATGTTTGAAGATTCTCGTGTCTTCCGTTTGATAATAGATGAAGCAGAAAAGACGCTTGCGCTTGTTGATCTATCTATCGCTCGCCAATATGCAAGTCTTGTCGCAGACGAAGCCGTGCGTCAAAAGGTTTTTAAGTCTATTGAGGATGAGTATAGCCTGACAACGTCAATGATTTTGCGAATTACAAATAGCGAGGCAATCGCCAAAAGATTTGTAGAATACGACGCGCGTCTTACGCATCGACTACAGACTATTAATGAAGTTAACCGAGAGCAGGTTGAATTGCTGCGCCGGTTTAGATCCGCAGAGAATGCGGCGGAAAAAGAGGACGTCAAAGTGCCTCTGCTGATTTCTATCAGTTGCATCGCCGCTGGCCTTGGGGCCACCGGCTAATATACACAACAGAAGGGAGTGTTAAGATGAGTTTTACACTAATTGAGCAGGCTACCCCACGATTGCATCGTTCAGAGCTTGCTGTTCCTGGTTCGGCGCCGGGTATGTTTGAGAAAGCGGCGACCTCAAAAGCAGATGTCGTCTTTCTTGATCTAGAGGATGCCGTAGCGCCAGATGATAAAGAACAGGCGCGTAAGAATATTATTCAAGCTCTGAATGATATTGATTGGGGTAAGAAAACAATGACTCTGCGTATCAATGGCCTTGATACGCATTATTGCTACCGCGATGTTGTGGATGTTGTTGAGGCTTGTCCGCGGTTGGATACAATTTTAATTCCTAAAGTTGGCGTGCCGCAGGATGTTTATGCAATTGATATGCTGGTTACGCAGATCGAACAGTATAAAAAGCGTGAAAAAAAGCTTGGTTTTGAACTTCTAATTGAAACCGCCCTTGGTATGGCGAATGTTGAGGCAATTGCTCAATCTTCCAAACGCCTTGAGGCAATGTCATTTGGCGTGGCTGATTATGCAGCCTCGACGCGTGCGCGCACCACGGTTATCGGCGGCGTTAATCCAGACTATGGCGTTCTGACAGATAAGGACTCCAGTGGTAATCGTGAGTATTATTGGGCAGATCAGTGGCATGCAGCGCAAACGCGAATGATGGTTGCTTGTCGCGCTTATGGGCTGCGTCCTATTGATGGTCCTTTTGGCGACTTTAATGATCCTGAGGGTTATAAAGCCGCCGCTAAGCGCGCAGCTGTGCTGGGTTATGAAGGAAAATGGGCGATCCATCCCTCGCAGATTGACCTTGCCAATGAAGTCTTTACGCCCTCGGAAGCAGAAGTAACTAAGGCGCGTCGCATTTTAGATGCAATGGCTCAAGCGGCTAAAGAAGGTAAGGGAGCTGTATCGCTTGATGGTCGTTTGATCGATATCGCCTCAATCCGCATGGCTGAGGCGTTAATTGAGAAGGCCAGCGCAATCAGCGGTTCTTAAGAAAACTCTCCCCCTCTCGATTGCGAGAGGGGGAGCATCGGTTGTTTCAGACCTCGTCATTCGGGCTTTGTTATGTCGCAGGATCATCGTGAGCTTCTTCGAGCAATGTTTGACGCGGCTGTTGGCGCGGCTTCGCCAGCTGTTTGCTTACCGCGCTATTTAAAATCTATTACGCCGCCCAAGGGCCGAACGATTGTTATCGGCGCGGGAAAAGCGGCGGCATCAATGGCGGAGGCTGTTGAGGCGCATTGGCACGGAGAAGTGCTAGAGGGACTTGTTGTCACGCGTTATGATCATGGCGCTGCGACAAACAAGATTGAGGTCATTGAAGCCTCTCATCCAGTTCCGGATAATGCGGGACGTGAAGCAGCTAAGCGCATTTTGAAACAAGTCCAGGGTCTATGTGAGGATGATCTGGTCTTAGCGCTCATCTCAGGGGGCGGTTCTGCTTTGATGGCGTTGCCAGCAGAAGGCGTCAGTCTTGAAGAAAAACAAGCGGTAAATAAGGCGCTTCTAAAAAGTGGCGCTAATATTGCTGAAATGAATTGTGTGCGCAAACATCTCTCCGCAATCAAAGGAGGGCGTCTGGCGCGGGCTGCGGCGCCTGCGCGTGTTGTCGCTCTTATGATTTCTGATGTGCCAAATGATGATCTTTCAGTCATCGCGTCTGGGCCAACAGTGCCAGATCCGTCAACGCGCGAGGATGCGCTTTCGGTCATAGCAAAATATAAAATTGAGGCGCCTCAGGCAGTTCTTAACCATCTCGCCAATCCAGAATGTGAAACTCCTAAGCCTGGAGATCCAATCTTTGCGCGGGTGCAAAATATTTTGATTGCCACGCCCCAGGGATCTCTTGAAGCTGCTGCGTCAGTCGCTCAAAAAGCTGGATTTACGCCTTGCATTCTAGGCGATCTTGAAGGCGAGTCGCGCGATGTAGCGTTAGTTCATGCTGGAATCGCTAAACAAATAGCGCTTCATGGTCAGCCTTTTTCGCCTCCGGTCGCGATCATTTCCGGCGGCGAAACCACTGTTACAGTTCGTGGTAATGGTAAGGGCGGCCGAGATGCTGAATTTTTGTTGGGGTTGATGTTGGCTTTGGAAGGCTTTGGCGGTATTTCGGCAATTGCCTGCGATACAGACGGCATTGATGGCGTTGAAACAAATGCTGGCGCAATCATGGGGCCAGAGAGTTTCATGCGCGCCCAAAAAGCCAATATCGATTTAAAAGCCATGTTCGCCAATAACGACGCATTTAGCGCTTTTGAGGCTTTGGGCGATCTTGTTGTGACGGGACCAACGCGCACGAATGTTAATGACTTTCGAGCTATTTTGGTGCCAAAGCGCATCTGATGGATGACCATATGAGCGCGAGTTCTAATCTCATTGAATTTGATGCCGCCGGAGCTGCGGCGCTTTTTGAGCGGTATCGCAGAGAGGATGCGCCGCGTCCGCTAATCTGGAATGCAAGCCTTGACCTGCTTCTAGCGCATCGTTCTCATAGACACTATTTGCCTCAGAATTTGCCATCGAGCGCACTCGAAACAATTATAGCGGCCGCGCAATCAGCCTCAACCTCATCGAATTTACAAGTATGGAGTGTTGTCGCCGTAGAGGATGTGCAGCGTAAGAGTCGGCTCGCTGATTTAGCTGGCGGCCAGCAACACGTTCGGGATTGTCCTCTATTGCTGATCTGGCTGTGTGATCTTGCTCGACTAGAGCTCATTGGAAAAGAGAAAGGTCGAGACGCGGCGGCTCTTTCCTATCTAGAGCTATTCATGACCGGAGTTGTCGATGCGGCGTTGGCTGCGCAAAATGCAGCTATAGCTCTAGAGTCATTAGGGTTAGGATGCTGTTACATTGGCGCAATGCGCAACAAACCTGAGGAAGTCGCAAAAGAACTTAATCTTCCAGAAAAAGTATTTGCAGTGTTTGGAATGACGGTAGGTGTGCCTGATCCATCGGCCAATGCCGCGGTTAAACCGCGCCTGGGGCAGAAAGCTGTTCTGCATCGGGAGCATTATCGCTGGGACGAAGCTCAGCGAGAAGCGGTTGAAACCCTTGATGTAAAATTTAAAGACTTTCAGAAAGAACAAGCTCTTCCCGAGCAGGGATGGGTGCGGCAGGTCCTGTCGCGTGTACGCGGCGTGGACGCTATGAGCGGTAGAGATCGTTTGCGTGAGGCGTTAATCGCTCTAGGTTTTGAGTTACGATAACAAAAAAGAGTGATGAGAAATCTCATGTTCTAAAATTTAAAATATTGCTTAAGTATTTAGCGTCGGACTCATGATTTGGGTTGAGAACTAAAGACACGAAACTTGGTCGCATTTTCTGGCAGAGATAATCATTTCTTTAAGAGAGTTTATTCCCATCCACCCTAGCATTCCAGTGCCTGCAAGGATGAACGATGGCGTCATACTCATTCCAAGATTTTCTGCAAGTTTTATCTGACGGGTAATTACGTCAGAAATGATGGTCGAGTCAGCCGTTTCTTCAATCCTGCCTCTGTTTAGTCCTGCTGCTAAAGCGGCATCCAAGGCGAGTATCCCATCTTTTTGGCCGCGCTGGCTAATGAGCGCTGAATGGAAATTATAGGCCGCTTTTGGGCCATAGATCCTAAGGACGGCTTGTTGAACTTTAGCAGCCTGCATAGAGCCAAGAGAAAGAATGGGATTATTGATAAGCCCAAGTTTTACGCCGGGATCTGAAGAGAGGATCTTATTTAATTCTTTTGCGGCTTGATGACAAAAACTACAATTATAATCAAAGAATTCATATAAAATTATATCAGCTTCTTTTCCTCCTTTCCAAATCAGGCCGGGAACGGTCGTAGGATCTAATTCTGAGGGTATGCGGAAATTTTGGATAGTTTGGCCGTCATCGCCAGTTAACTTAAACCGCTGAAGATCGCTTGACCAAGAAAAAGCGCTTCGTACCGGCATGAGAGCCGTCAGAGCGCAAAGCGCTAGTCGTCGATTAAACATCTAACTAGTTATGAATGTGTCTGTGCTGGTTGATGCGCTGCAATCCGAGGGCGCGGCCGGCTAATCCAGCCAGCGCTTTCGGCAGGAAGATCTTTGCAATAAGGCTGCAGCGGAAGATTTTGCAAAAACTCACGAATTGCGCTTCTTCTTCGAAGGAGTTTTTTCGCAGTCATGGCGTTATCCTTCATTGTTGAGAATTATAAAGCAACAATAGCTTAAGCTTTATCTAGCTGGTGCTTCTCCTGAATAAATCTCTCGCCAATTTTGTAAATAATCAAGTAACTTTACGTCAATTTTATAGCTTAACGGCAACATTGTTCCCGAGTGTTGTAAAAATAGCGCACTTCAAAGTAAGAAGTCTGAGAAATATTAGATCTAACAAAGATAGATGAATTCTGGACAGGCCATAATTTTTGAACGAGTTAACTCAATGAGAGTAAGCTAATCATTGAGGCTCAATGGGAGGGTTACAAAATTAATTAAACGCGAAAGCAGTAGTTTCGGCGAGCATTTTATTTTTTGACAGCGCTTTCTTTTATTTAGTCTTGGCTATTTGGATCAAAAGGATTTTGAGGCCGCCAAAAATTTTCAATTTTCCAGTTTGCCGCTTTCCAATGGTGGGGAGATTTTGGGTCTTGAAAGAAATATATCCAAATAACTTGATCTTTATCTCGATAAGATTTTATTTTACAAGCTTGACGTGGCGTATTGCAGGTTGCTTCTTCGATGCTTTCTGGAGATAGCCCCAGTTTCTGCTCGACTAAACCTTCAGTGTCGCCTGCAACAAGCCTGTCTTTTTTATCGCCAAGCGGATAATTTCTTGGAGGCAGCGGAGAATACTGCGCCGCGACAGGGATTGTCGCGCTCAGCGTTATTAGCAATGCGCAGACGGAAGAGCGGCGGAATGCTTTTAACATTAATCCAAGTCCCTCAAGATAAAACCTTAACCCTAGGCTATTCTTTGTCTAGGATATTGTCCATCGAGGATATAGCTGATTCATGACGCTTGGCGAAAGTCTGATCGTTCTGCTGGCATAATGAATAATTGGTAGAAAAATGATGGATCGCAGATGAAAACGATACTCGTCACAGGAGCGACATCTGGTTTTGGCGCAGCATTCTCACGCCGATTTATTCGTGATGGCCATCGCGTTATCGCGACGGGCCGGCGACAATCCTTATTAGCTGATTTGGCTGCTGAATGTGGCAAACATATTTGCGCATATCAGTTAGATGTAACGGATCTGGGGTCTGTAGATTCTTTCCTATCCGACTTACCTGAGGAATGGCGCAAGATTGATGTGCTGGTCAACAACGCAGGCGCAGCGCTTGGGGGCTTAAGTCCCGCCTGGCAAGCATCGGCTGCCGATTGGGATAAGATGATCGCAACCAACATTTCGGGACTAGTGCATTTAACGCGTGTTGTCCTGCCTCAAATGGTTGAGCGGAATGAAGGACAGATTATTAATATTGGCTCGACTGCGGGCCATTATGCTTATCCGGGAGCACATGTCTATGGCGCTACAAAAGCTTTTGTAAGACAGTTTTCGCTTAATCTTCGCGCGGATCTTGTTGGGCTACAAATCCGAGTGACAGATCTAGAGCCTGGACTCGTTTCTGGTTCGGAGTTTAGTAAAGTGAGGTTTGGCGGCGATGAGGAGAAGGCGAAGGCTGTCTACGCTGGAACCAAGCCCTTAATGGCCGACGATATTGCGGAGACAGCCTCATGGCTTGTGTCGCTTCCCTCACATGTTAACATTAATCTCATCGAAATGATGCCGACGTGCCAAGCAAGCGCCGGACTCGCGGTGAAGCGAGAGCTAATTTCCTAGTCTTAGGCGTTCCAGCGGTCAGTTTCGTTGCCGATGCCGTCCCATTGTGAATCAGCCGAGGATAATCTGCGCGATTCATTTTCTTCATCGCGTTGTGCAACAGATTGTAAAATGTTGCGCATAAGTTTTGTGCCGCCTTGTTGGTATAGCGCTTCGCCCAAGGCTTGTAAGGAAAGTAATAGGGAGCCTTCAAAGGGATCGTGTGCGATCCGGCGAAAGAGTTCGTTGCGCCTTTCAGTTGCCGACATTGTTGGCTTGGATTCAAGTTTAACCGAACGCACGGGCGCAGGGCGCAGCAATCGGTATTCAACTAATTCCGTAAGGATTGCGTCAAGAGCGGCGGCCAATTCACTAATCGATTTAGGGTCAGTTTTGGCCATTTTAGCTTTCTCGCTATTTAATTAAGCTAATTTTGCTCTAAAAGATTGGATATTGGCGTTATTTTTGCTGACGCTATATTTTAGGGCTGTGAGGCGCAGAAGATAGCTTTGTGTTTATGTGAGTCAGGACTCTAGGGTAAAAATAATACTATTTTCAACTTATTGACTTCTCGGAAAGTCTTGTAGACTTTAAAGTCTTATTTTCGTATTCGCATCTTGAGATGCCAGGATTACTCAGGGACAACTGGGATCTTGCTTCTTGAGCTCTAAGATAGAGAGATAAGATAATGGGCGTGTTGATTCTAAAGCTGCCGCTTAGGGAGATAATTAACCTTGTGCGGTTCGAGTCTTCGCAGGCTTATGGCGCTCCAGAATTAAACATGACCGCGCGACGCGAGTATTTAATTGAGGAGGATTTTGATCATAAGGCTCATGGATTGCAAGAAGGACATGATTTTGATCTTGTCACTTCTATTTCTACATTAACGATCGAGCCGCGTGTGGAGAGTGGATATTGGGTTTTAGAGAGTGTGATTGAAGAATCGCTCGGGGCAGTCCGGCGTATTGATGAATATTTAATGACTCCGTCTGTTTTATCTTTTGATGAATTTGAGGAAATTTTTCAGCAACAAGCGCATAATGTCACAACCGTTAGACTGATCACGCAAACGCAATCAGCCAAGAAGAACTTTGATTATTGGTTGGCTGACCTGCGCGCGCGGATGCGTGAGGAAGAATTGACGCGTCAGAGGGCTTTGTCGATTAAGCCAAAGCAAGCCGCTGCTATGCCGGCGTGGGTAGCGGAATTTCCAATTTTGATAGGCAGTGCAATGATCCTAGGAGCCGGCGCGCTGGTCTGGTCGCTTAACAATGCAGAGACTGGTGGGTTTAAAGCAAATCCCCCTCCAAGCGTCGTCTCTGCATCAAATATTGGAGATGACGAGAAGCGGCAGGCACAGCTTCTCAGTCAGGCCTTAACAGCGCTTCAGCATGCTCAGGATATCAATCCAAGAAATGAAACAAAGTCGATTATCGAAATTGTTAGCGCGCTTCGAGGAAAGCAAGATCTTTTGCCTCGAAACGATCATGATCCCTTATTGGGTTTGATCAAAGACGCCAAACAATGGGTGTCGCCAACGGGCGATTACGCCAACACGCGTCATTCTGCGTTGAAGCAGATTACAACTGAAAATGTCAGTAAACTGACCCCTGCCTGGCAGTTTTCGACGGGTGTTTTGCGTGGCCATGAGGGCGCGCCTTTG
>SXGU01128793.1_pt1 | contig 28726 bp, 17 predicted proteins | sample 3174531 | NCBI WGS metagenome assembly SXGU01 (sample SAMN11356863, study PRJNA531348) | freshwater metagenome | isolation source: freshwater sample F1-140 | place: China: Fuxian Lake, Yuxi | collected 2017-12-25 | reverse complement strand
TCCTGGATACGAGTGCCTGTGGAAAGGCTACGCGCAGTTTCGCGCCATGGTTCAAATCATCGGCCTGACCCGGAAGCGCGCCCGCAGCGCCGACGATTGATGCGCTACAGCCCCTTTTGTGGGGCAAGTGCAGGGCTAGCGCGACGATCGTGGGATAATAGTCCGAGGTGCTGAGCGGCACGCGGACCACCCGTCCGCCCGGGAATCCCCGCGGCCACTCCACCAGCGCCGGCACCCGGATGCCGCCTTCGAGCAGGCTGGCCTTCCGGCCGCGAAACGCCCCGGCGCTCCCGTGCGGATGGATGTAGCTCGGGCCGTTGTCGCTGCAGAAAAACACCACGGTGTCCTCCGACCGGCCGAGCCGTCGCAGCTCGCCGCGCAGCCGGCCCACCTGTGCATCCATGGCGCTGATACTTCCGTAGTAGTGCTGCTTCTCAATTTCGAGGTCCGCGTAGGGCCGGCGCGACTCGCGTCCCGCCGCCACGGGCGTGTGCGGCGTGTGGAACCAGATGCAGGCGAAGAACGGCCGGTCGGCCGCGCCGCGGATGAACTCGAGCGCGCGGTCCATGATCAGCTGCGAATCGTCGCCCGCGAGGTTCTCATCCACAAACCGCCCCGGCCCGGTCCAGTAGTTCTCCGCCCACCGGTGCTCGGTGCCGACGGCCTCGGCGTCCTGCTTCAGGATGCTCTCCACGCGCTCAACGGTGTTGGTGTAGAAGTAGGGGTTGAACGTCGGCACATTGCCCTCCGTGCTGAAGCAGGTCGTGAACCCGTGCTCCCAGGGCGGCGCGTAGCGTGAGGCCTCCACCTTGTTTTTTCGTCCCTGCCGTAGTGTGCGGCTGAGCTGACCGAGATGCCACTTGCCGAAATGCCCGGTGGCGTAGCCGGCCTCGCGCAGCGCCTCCGCCAGCGTGACCTCGCCCGCGGGCATCCGCCCCTCGCTGGCCCAGTTGATGTTGTACCGGCTCGGATGCCGGCCGGTGAGGCAGGAGCCGCGCGTCGGCGAGCACACCGGCACCGCCGCGTAGAAACGCTCCAGCCGCACGCCCTCGCGCGCCATGGCGTCGAGGTGGGGCGTCTTCAGCACCGGGTGGCCGTTGAAACCCACATCGCCCCAGCCCTGGTCGTCCGCCATCATCAAGATGACATTCGGCCGCTGTGCTGCTGCGCCGGCGACCGCCGACGGCAGCAATCCGGCCAGTGCCGGCAACAGCAGGAGGGAAGCGAGTTTCATGGGGAGCGGACGGGAGGCGGCCCGCAGAATCGCCGGGCCACGCGCGAGGCTGGCGCGGCGCGCGCCGCCCTGGCAACGGCCAATCGCCGGTTTGAAAATTGAACCGCCGGAGACAGTCCGGCCGGTTTGAAAAACGAACCGCCATGCCGGACTTCACTCGCCGTGTTGACGCGGGCAGCATTGCCGCCTCCCTCCCCTGTGCCCCTTCCCCGCATGATGCCCCGCTTGCTCCTCCTCGGCGCCGCCTGTCTCGCCGGACTCGGTTCCGCCCGCGCGGCGGCACCCGGCGCCGCGCCGACCGCGCCGGTCAACTTCGTCTTTTTCCTAATCGACGATCTCGGCTGGGGCGATCTCGCGTGCTACGGCAACCCGCACGTTCGCACGCCCCATATCGATCGGCTGGCCCGCGAGGGCACTCGCTTCACCGACGCCTACGCGGCGGCTCCGGTATGTTCGCCCGCGCGCGCCGGGTTGTTCACGGGCCGCTGGCCGGCTCGCGTGGGCGTGACCGATGCGATCGGCGAGGCCGGCATCAAGTGGAACGGCGGCCGCAAGACCATCCCGCCCGGAAACGCCAGCCAGCTCGCCCTGGCGGAAATCACCTTGGCCGAAGTGCTGCGGTCGGCCGGCTACGCCACCGCCAGCATCGGCAAATGGCATCTGGGAAGCGAAGGGTTTCTCGCTCAGGACCAGGGCTTCGACGTCAACTTCTCCGGCAATCGTCTCGGCAGCCACAAATCGATGTTCGGACCCGACTACGGCATCGGCCTGCCGCCGGCGCCTGCCGGCGAATACCTGACGGACCGCCTGCAACACGAAGCGGAAGCTTTCATCACCCGCCACCGCGAACGTCCGTTCTTCGTCGTGCTGAGCCATTACGCGGTTCACCGTCCCGTCGCCGCACGGCCGGAGACCGTGGCCCGCCAGCCCGCCAAGGGCCCGCCACCCTGGGGGCTGGTCCCGGAATACGCCGCGATGATCGAGGACGTCGATACGAGCGTGGGTCGGATGACGGAGTTCCTGCGTGAACAGGGCCTTGAGCGTCGCACCGTGATCGTGTTCACCTCCGACAACGGCGCCGTGCGCTTTTGGGGCTCGAACGGCGGCCTGCGCGGCACCAAGGGCGTGCTTTACGAGGCGGGCATCCGCGTGCCGCTCATCGTCCGGCTGCCCGACGGCACCGGTGCCGGCCGCGTATCCAATTCTCCGGTGCACGGCTGCGATCTCTTCCCCACCCTGCTTGACCTCGCGGGTGTCACCCCGCCCGACGGCCTCCGGCTCGATGGGACGAGCCTCGTGCCGCTGCTGCGCAGCGCCGCCGGTTTCCCGTCCGAGCGGCCGCTCTTTTGGCACTACCCGCATTACAACATGCACGGCGCGACGCCCGCGAGTGCGGTCCGCGTCGGCGACTACAAGTTGCTCGAGTTTTTCGAGGATGGCCGGCGCGAGCTCTACGACCTGCGGGCCGACCCTGCGGAGAAAAACGACCTCGCCGCCGCCCGCCCGGAAATCGTCGCGCGTCTCGCCGCGCGGTTGGCGGAATTTCGTGAGGCCAGCGGTGCGCTCCTGCCGAAGGCCAACCCCGCCTACGCCGGCGTCGAGCCGACGCTGCCGGAACTGCGCCCCTTCGAATCGACCCGCACCGTGCCAGGCGGAAAATAACGTGTGGGCGCGGCACTGCCGCCGGCTTGGACCAAACCTCAGTTCTCTGTCACCGGCCCGGCACTACAATGGCCAAAGCGCGGATACGTTCGGAGCCCAGTTTCGGGCCCTTGACGAAGCGCGAGGGAGTCCAGGGAAAACAAGCGCGGATCGAATCCGCTGCCCGATCCGAGCACCGGGAAACTTGACACCTGCGGCCGGTAATGCACTTGTAACGCATATGAAAACGTTCAACGCCCGACTGGCCGAGCAGGACTTGAGGAAGTTCGCCGCGAAGGCCCGGCGGCGAGGTGTGTCACAAGCCGCCCTGTTGAGGGAGTGGATCCACGCCCGCGAGATTCCGACGGTTGACGACGCCGCGGGTTGGGAAGCGCGGAATTCGGGTAACCGCCGGCTGCGTATCGCCCTTGGCTGATTACCTCCTCGATACGTCGTTCTTGATCGACTACTTCAACGAAGTGGCCGAGGGCACGGTTGGACCCGCGCGACGGTTTCGGGCCACGTTGCCAGGCGCATCCAAACTTTGCGTCTCTATTGTCTCGCTGGCCGAATTGATCGAAGGCGCCGGCGACGCGACGGCCGTCGAACAAGAACTGCTTCGCTTGGCGCGGGTGGTGGGACTCCACCATCAGCACGGCACTCGTGCCGGGCTGATGCAGCAGCGGGCGCGCGCGAGGGGCATACGCATGGGCGAGAACGATGCTTGGATTGCGGCTACGGCGGCTCTGGCCCAGCTCACCATCATCGGCGACGACGATCGCGCGTTCGCGAACCGCCCGGCGGTTGCGTACGTGAATTTCCGCGCCGCACGCGTTTAGCACGCCCTGCCACCGCCGCCCCGCCCGCCATGCCCTCAGCCGACCCTGCAATTGCCCGCTGGTATGCTGACGAGGTACAGCCCCACGAGGCGGCACTGCGGGCCTGGCTGGCCAGTCGCTTTCCCAATCTCGCGGACGTGGATGACATCGTGCAGGAATCGGTGTTGCGGGTGCTGCGCGCACGGGGCAACGGGCCGATCCTCTCGCCCAAGTCCCTGCTTTTCGTCGCCGCCCGCAACCTCGCCCTCAACCGTTTGCGCGATGCGCAGCGCGAACCCGTGCAGCCTTTAGCGGATTTCGACCTCGGTGGTGTCTTAGATGAGCATGAGGACATCCGTGAAACCGTCGCCCGCCTGGAGGAGTATCGCGTGCTGATCGAGGCCATCCAGTCGCTGCCGCAACGCTGCCGGCAGGTCATGACCCTGCGGCGGATATACGGGCTTTCGCAGAAAGAAGTGGCGGCCCAACTCGGCATTTCGGAACACACCGTCGAGGCCCAGAGTACCATCGGCCTCGACAAATGCGCGGAATTCTTCCGGACGCGCGGTCACGTCTCCCGCCGATCATGAACCAACGCCTGCCGGAATCCTCCGATCAGCGTGCCCTCGAGCACGAGGCCGCCGCCTGGGTGGTGCGGGAGGAACGCGGACTCACGCCGGGGGAACAGGACGCGCTGTCCCACTGGCTTGCCGCCGATCCCCGCCACGGAGAGATTTTGCGCGAGCGGCGTTGGGCGTGGCGGGAATTCGATCGCATTGCCGGCTTGCCCGCGACGCTGACGCCGGCGCCCGATCCCGACTTGCTTGCCCCGCGGTCGGCCCGAGCAAAAAGCCACTCGTCCCGCTGGCGGGTGTTCGCCTGGGCTTCGGCCGCGGCCGCTGCGGTGGCGATCATCCTGCTGTGGGTGGGCGTGGCGCCCCGCACGGTTCCCTCCGGACCACTCGCACCTCCGCGGCTCTCCACGGCCCTGGCCGCCCCGTGCGAGCAGCGCACCCTCGAGGATGGCTCGCTCGTGCAGCTTAACCGCGGCGCGCAACTCAGCATCGACTTCACGGCTGGCGTGCGGCGGGTCCGACTGCTGCGGGGCGAGGCCCACTTCGCGATCGCCAAGAATCCGGAGCGACCGTTCGTCGTCGAGGCGGGCGGTGTCACCGTCCGGGCGGTCGGCACGGCTTTCAATGTGCAACTCACCTCCGCGGCGGTGGACGTCGTGGTGGCGGAAGGCCGCGTGGCCGTCGGTCGCGCGGCCGAGGCTCGATCGAGCCCGCTGGCTCCAGTGCTGGAGGCGCGGCAGCAGGTCGTCGTCCCCCTGCGCGATGCCGCGCCGGTCCCGCCGCCGGTCACCTTGAGCGAGGCGGAACTCGCCGCCCGTCTCGGCTGGCAGCCCCGCATGCTGGATTTCACCGATGTGCCGCTTGCAAACGTCGTGGCGGAATTGAATCGGCGGAACCCGGTGCAACTGATCCCGGAGTCCGCGGCGCTGGGTGAACTGCGGGTCAACGCCAGCATCCGCTCGGACAACGTGGAGGGTTTCGTCCGCCTGTTGGAGTCGAGTTTCGATCTTCGGGCGGAGTGGCGTAGCGAGACGGAGATTGTCCTGCGCCGCGTCCGTTGATGCGGCGAAATAAGACCGGCGTAACTTCTTTCCACCCGGCTTAGCGGAAATTTCCGCGGCTGGGGTCTTAACAGGCATGAACCGCGCAAACCCCGCCTCGTTCCACGCGCTCCCACTTCGGTTGCCGCACCTGCGGCTCGCCACCCTCGGCCTGTTGCTACTTGCTTTGACCCCCGGTCTTCGCTCCGCCGCGGAGGTTCCGCGCGACTTCGATGTGCCGGCCGGTCAGGCGCGCGACACGCTCAAGCGCTTTGCCACCCAGGCGCACGTGGAGATCGTTTTCCCGAGCGAGAACACGCTCGACGTGGTGACCAACGCCGTCCGCGGTCGGCACTCGCCCGAGGAAGCGGTGGCGGCCATGCTGGCCGGAACCACTCTCACGGCAGCGCGCGATCCCCAGACCCGCGCCGTTGCCGTTCGTCCGAGGTCCCTCTCCTCAAGCATGGCCCCGGCGACGCCCGCGCGTTCGCCCAGCGTTTCGGCCCAAGCGGTGGCATCCGGCTCGGGCCCGGGATCCGCCGGGGACGTTCCGGTGCAGCTGTCGCCCTTCGAGGTCAAGGCGGTCGACACGGCCGGTTATCTTGCCGCCGAGGCGACTTCCGGCACTCGCTATGCCACGCCGATCCTGGAAACACCCATCGCGGTCAACACGATCACCCGGGACTTCATCGAGGACTTTCAACTGATCGACACCACCGGACAGGACATGCTCGCGTTTACCAGTTCCTTCACCTTCACGGGCGGGACCGGGGCCATCAACCTGCGCGGCATCCGCGGATTTTCGGTGTACAAGAATGGCATCCGCGAAGGCGGCGTGCTCGGACCGGCGTCGCTCGAGCGGGCCGAGGTGATCAAGGGTGCCAACGCCGCCATTTACGGCCAGGCCGAGCCTTCCGGGATGGTGAACCGAATCACTAAAAAGGGTCAGGAAAGGCCGTTCTACGAACTGCTGGTCACCGGTGGCACTGGGGCTACCAGCCGAACCCAGGTCGATGTGAACCAGCCTCTCATCCAAGGTCGGCTGCTTTCGCGCTGGGCAGCCTCCTACGAGCACAATCGCTTTGGCTGGCAGGACTTCGCCAATTTCAAACGCACCAACCTCTATGGCTCCACGACGTGGAAGATCGACGGAAGCACCAGCCTCACGATCAACTCCGAATACATCTGGTTTCGCAGCCACACCCAGACGGCCGAGCAGATGCCGTTCGTTTTTGTGCCGGTCGTCGTCAATCGGGCCACCTCCAACCAGTTTATCGGGATGTTTGGCGTGGGCGAGTTCGAGCGCTACGCCCACATCAACACGCTCGGCCCCACCACCTACAATCAGGTGGAATACACCCAGATCGACGGCACGCTCAGCCGCCGAATCAACTCCTGGCTGACCACTCGCCTGTTGGGCGCATACTGGAACCGAAATCAGAACCAATCAAACTACGAAAGGAGTGGCACCAACGTTAACGCCTACAATATCGCAACGGGCGTTCTCCAGGGCACACAGACTCCGCGGATCATGAAAAGCCGCGGCACGCAAGTGAATGCGCAGGTTGATCTCCTTGCAGAGTTCAACACCGGCGCGATCACCCACAAGGCCCTGCTCACCTTCGACTACAAGTCCAGCGCTTCCCTCAGCGCCGAACGGAGAACCTCCCTCACGCAGTACTCGATGCCCTTGCAGAACTACCTAACCGGCGGGCCCTATTCGGTGCCGGGATTTCCTTATGAGTATGACTTCAACCACACGGTCTGGAACGTAAACCTCCGCCGGGTTGAGACCGAGGACGTGACCAGCGGAGTCATGCTGAGCGAGCGGTTGGGGTTCATGCAGAACCGCTGGCTATTCATCGTGGGGGGCCGCCGTGACCTCCTGCGCCGCCAGCAGGTCGACCATCTCAATCCACTTAGGTCTTCTAGCGCTTTGGCCGCGGCGGGTCAATGGATGGATTACGGCGAGGACGCCGCCAATACCTACCAGACTGGCACGCTCTTTCGGGTGACTAATGACCTTTCCGTGTTCGCCAACATGAGCAGCTCATTCCTCCCCCAGCGCGGCGATGGAGTGTACTGGGACGCTGACGGCAATCCACTCGATCCGCAGAAGGGCTTCGGCGTCGAAGGCGGCTTCAAGATACTCTTGGCCAATCAGCGACTGTCGCTCACGTTCGGCGGCTACGACCTGCATCGCACCAACATTCCCCGCACCGCGCGCGATCCCGCCGGCAATGTCATCCAAATCCCGGGCGTTACTCCCGGCACGACGCGGCAGTACAGTACGGTGGCTGATGTCCGATCGAAAGGACTGGAACTCGACGGCATCTGGTCGCCGTCCGACAACGTGTCCTTCACACTTGGAGTGGGCTACAATCGGATCCGCTACTCGAAGATCCCGAACGCTACCGAGCAATACTTGCTTGGCACGACGCCCGAAGGATCCCCCGAATGGACGGGCGGGACGACGGTTTCCTACCGCTTCACCGGTGAAAGGCTGAAGGGACTGGCTGTGCGCGCCAGCCTTCGCTTCAATGGCGAGGCGCTTATCAATAACAACACTCTGAGCATTTACGGCACTAGCGGCGTGGAAGGGCCACCGGTCACGATTGGCGGAGAGGAGTTCAAACGGTACTACTTCAAGAATCCTTCCTACTCGGTGGTTGGCTTGGGCGTCACCTACCGCTGGAAGAGCGGCCGCCTGAGTCAGGCAGTGACCCTCGACGTCGGAAACGTCCTCGACGAACTTTATTTCCGGACAAGAAAGCCCGGCGATCCCCGCTCGTTCCTCCTTGGCTACCGGCTGAAGCTGTAGGTCGCTAGAGGTCGGGCTCCTCCCACACCCAAGGCAAATCCCGTTCTTCCTGGTGAAACCTGCCCTGTTCCGCACTTGCCATCTCGTCACTCTGGGAGGCCTTGCCGTGCTCCTCCCGCCACTCGCGCTCGTCCACGCCGCCGACCGCCAATCACCAAGGCCAGCCGCCGCTACTTCAGCAGCGACAGCGGCCACTCGGCCAGCCTATGTGCCGCCGCCACCCACCTTCCCGGACGTGGCGTACGGGAAACATCCCAAGCAGGTGCTGCATTTCTGGAAAGCGGAGACGGACCAGCCCGCACCGCTGATCGTTTACATCCACGGCGGTGCCTGGACGGGTGGAGATCGTTACAAGTATCTGAACATGGTCCTTCCCGACGCGCTTCGACACGCCATCTCCGTCGCCTCAGTCGAGTACCGCTTCATCGTCGAAGCGAAAGCCGACGGCGAGGTGCCGCCCCTCCGTGGGCCCATGATGGATTGCGCCCGCGCCATCCAGTTTCTGCGGCACAAGGCCGCGGAGTGGAACATCGACAAATCCCGCGTCGCCGCGTGCGGGGGTTCCGCCGGGGCCTGCACGAGCCTGTGGATTGCCTTCCACGATGATTTGGCCGATCCCACCAGCAGCGATCCGATTTCCCGAGAGTCGACGCGGCTGTTCTGCGTGGGCTCGCATCGCGGTCAGACGTCGCTCGACCCGAAGCAGATTCGCGCATGGATGCCGACGAACGTCCATGGCCACGGCGCCTTGGGCATCACCGACGACCGGGCCCGCAATCTGACGGCTAACGAGGTTTTCCACGCGGATCGCGAGCGGTTCCTGCCCTGGATCAAGGAATACTCACCCTATGAACTCGTCAGCCCGGATGATCCGCCGGTCGGTCTCTATTACCAGACTCCACCCGCGATGGGACAGCCCGAGAAGGATCCGGTGCACTCGGCCAACTTCGGCGTGAAACTCAAGGAGCGTTGCGACGTCCTGAAGGTGCCGTGCGAACTCGTATACCCCGGCTCCCCCGACGTGAAGCACGCCACGATGATCGGCTTCCTCATCGCGACACTGAAGCGAGAAGCCTCAAAATGAGATCCGCCCTAATATTCATCATCGCTGGGTTGTTCGCGCCGCTCGGCGCCCAGGAAACTTCCGCGGGCCAGGCGCCTGCGTATTCGCCCAACGTTCCCAAACCCACGCAGTCGGGCATCCCCTACGGCACGCACGAGCGCCAGGCCATGGATTTTTGGAAGGCTGAATCCACCGCGCCCACGCCCCTCGTCTTCGTCATCCATGGGGGCGGCTGGACGGGCGGCAGCAAGGAACGCGTCGACCGCGCCGTCGACGTCGAAGCCCTGCTCAAGGCCGGGATTTCCGTGGTCGCCATCAACTACCGCTTGATCAAGCGCGGAGCGCCAGGCAGCGATCCGCCCGTCAAAGCACCACTCCATGACGCCGCGCGCGCGCTGCAGTTCGTTCGCGGCCGGGCGGCCGAATGGAACATCGACAAACGCCGCGTCGGCGCCGCCGGTGGTTCGGCGGGCGGTTGCTCGAGCTTGTGGCTCGCTTTCCACGACGATCTGGCGGACCCCAAGTCGGACGACCCGGTCGCCCGCGAGTCCACTCGCCTCTCCTGCGCCGCTGTCACCGCTCCGCAGACTTCGCTCGATCCGGCCCAGATGAAGGCCTGGACACCCAACAGCACCTATGGCGGCCACGCGTTCGGCTTCGCCAATTTCGCCGAGTTCCTCGCTGGTCGCGAGAAGATCCTGCCGCTGATCGCCGAATACTCTCCCTACGCGCTCGTCTCCGCCGACGACCCCGGGGTCTACATGACCTTTAGGGCCGCGCCGGCGATCGGTCAGAATTTGAAGGATTCGACGCACACCTCCAATTTCGGCGTCAAGCTCGCCGAGCACTGTAGCACCGAAGGGGTCCCCGCCGAACTCGTCTACCCAGGCGCCCCAAACGTAGTCCACGCCACCCCGACGGACTACCTCATCGCCACGCTTACGTACCAAGGGATGAAACGACCATGAAGCACACGCTCGCACTTCTCATTTCCCTCCCGCTGGCAGCGCTGCCGAGCCTTCATGCGGCCTATGCGCCCGAAAAGAGGCCCAACATTCTCTGGCTTTCCAGTGAGGATCACGGCCCGCAAATGGGCTGCTACGGCGACGCCTATGCGACCACTCCAAATCTGGACGCACTCGCCGCCCGCGGAATGATCTTCAAGCATGCGTGGTCCTGTGCGCCGGTGTGTGCAGCGGCCCGAACTACGATCATTTCCGGGATGTTCCCTACCTCCATGGGCGCCGAGCACATGCGCAGTGAGGTGCCCATGCCTGCGGGGAAAAGGATGTTCCCGCAGTATCTCAGCGAGTCCGGTTATTTTTGCAGTAACGGCGGGAAGGAAGACTACAACCTGGTCAAACCCGGCCAGGTTTGGGATGGCAAACACTGGAGGGAGCGCCAGCCGGGCCGACCGTTCTTCGCTGTATTGAACAGCACCACGAGCCACGAAAGCCGGCTGCGAGAGCGGCCTCACCAGGCAATCCACGATCCCGCCAAGGTTCGCGTGCCCGCCTATCATCCCGACACGCCCGCAGTCCGGCAGGATTGGGCGCAATACTATGACACGGTTACCACGGTCGACGCTGCGGCGGGCCGGCACCTCAAGGAGCTCGCGGACGCGGGTCTCGCGGAGGATACGATTGTGTTCTACTGGGCGGACCATGGCAGCGGCATGCCGCGCAGCAAGCGGTGGCCGTGCAACTCGGGACTGCACGTGCCGGTGATCGTCTATTTCCCAGAGAAGTGGAGGGCTCTCGCGCCGAAGGAATACGCGCCCGGGACCAAGTCGGGCCGCCTGATCAGCTTCGTCGACTTTGCGCCCACCGTACTCAGCCTAGCGGGCGTCAAACCGCCCGAGTGGATGCACGGCCATGCCTTTGCCGGCAGGTTTCAGGAGGACCCGCAGCCGTTCATCTATGGCTTCCGCGGCCGCATGGACGAGCGGTCCGATGTGGTCCGCAGTGTGACTGACGGTCGCTATGTCTATTTGCGCAATTACATGCCGCACCGCTCGCAGGGCCAGCACGTGAGTTATCAGTTCAAGACGCCGACCACGCAGATCTGGTGGAAGCTGTTTGCCGAAGGCAAGACCACCGAGGCGCAGTCCCTGTTCTGGAAAACGCCCAAGGCACCGGAAGAGCTCTACGACCTCGAGACCGACCCCGATGAAGTCCGCAATCTGGCGGTCGCACCCGAGCATCAGGCCACCTTGAAGAAAATGCGGCAGGCCCAGCAGGAACTCGCCCTCCGGATCCGTGACACCGGCTTTCTGGCCGAGGCCGAAGTGCATGCGCGTTCCGGCAGTGATGCTCCCTACGAGATGGGCCACGATCCCAAGCGCTACGATTTCGAGCGAGTCTTCGCTGCCGCCGAACTCGCCTCCCAGCTCAAACCGGATGCGGTCGCCGAACTGAACGGCTATCTGGGCGATGCCGACAGCGGGGTCCGCTACTGGGGTGCGGCCGGCCTCCTGATGGGCGGTCAGGCTGCGGTGGATACCTCCAAGACCGGACTGCTCGCCGCGCTAGCCGATACCTCCGCCAGCGTGCGCGTGGCCGCCGCCGAAGCCCTTGGGCGATATGGTGGCGCAGACGACCTCCAGCGTGCCTTGACGACCTTGAAAGAGGCCGCCGACACCACCCAGACCAACGTCTACGTCGCAATCGCCGCCATGAACTCCCTTGACGCGCTTGGGGCGAAGGCGGCTCCGCTCGCTGACGCCATCCGCGCCATGCCAACGAAAGATCCCAAGGCTCCGGAGCGCGCCAATGGATACATCAGCAGCCTGAAGTCCCATTTTCTCAGCAACGCTTCAACCTCACGAGAGCAACGGCGATGAATCGCAGCTGCAGCGCAAAGGCGGCCGGCCCCCGAAGCCCGCCGACGAACTCGCCCTGGCCTACGGCTCGTGGCTGGTCGCGCAGCGTACGGGCGTAGCCTCCTACCGGGACTATGCCGTCGCTGTGTACGACCGCTTGATTCAATTGAAGGTCGACCACGATTTCCACTTCAGTCGACCCTTCGGCCAACTCACCTGGCGCCTGCATCAGGCCGGACTGCTCTCTGGCGAACGCCGCACCCGGGCCCGGACGCAGGCGGAGCAGCGGATCAACTGGTTCCTCGACGCCCGCCGCATGCGCGACGAGTACTTCGACTGCAACATCGCCCTGGCCGACACCCAGGCGGTGGCCTGCCTCGCCCGCACTTTTGCCGACGACCCCGCGCTGCGCACCGGCGAGATCCGCGCCGCCGTCGCCAAGCTCGGCCAGCGCATCCTCGAGATCGGCGACCTCAACGAGAACTCCAGCAACTACTCCAGTCTGGGCATGGTCTTCTTCCTCGAACTCGCCAAGCTCGAGGGCTGGCTCGAGGCCGTCGGCCGGTCCGCCCATTTCCGCACGATGTTCGAGCGGATGCGCGATCTCATCTCCCCCACGGGAGTCATTCCGGAATACGGCGACGGGTATTTCCGCCAACGCCAGACCCGGCTCGACTTCGTCGTGCTGCTCGAGTTCGCGGCCCGACTGTACCAGGACCCTTCCTTCCAAACCGCCGCGCACCGCATGATCGTCGGCGCGCCGGGCGAAGTGGAGGCGGACAACCTCAACCGCGGCCAGATCCTGCTCGAGGAGGCGCCGTATGAGGGCAGGGATGATTCGGCCCCGGTGCTCTCGGTCGTGCAACAGCGCCGCATCCCGGGTCCGCCCATCCGCACCGTGCCCGGCAAGTTGATCCTGCGCACCGGCGCCCGGCCGGGCGCGGCGATGATCATGGTCGACCTCTACGCCCTCGGCAGTCACGCCCACGAGTACAAGCGCCCGTCGATCGGCTACTTCGAGGCCGGCGGAGTGCCGCTCTTCCACAATCTCGGCCGCCGCGGCACGCGGTCCGGTCAATGCGGGAACAGCTTCTGGATTTTCGATCAGCCCGAGACGTTCCCAGGCTATCCGCAACCGGGCATTTGGAACACGATGATCGTGCCTGCGGGGTATTGTTTCCCCGCTGTGGCAGGCGAGGGCAGGTATCAAGTGGGTGCTTCGCTGCTCTTCCGGAACTTCCGGACGCCCGAGCTGAGGGCGCCGGAACGGGGTCAGCCTGTTGCATGTTGCAGGCCGTTCGCGGTGCGTCGCGTCCGTTCGGTGGCTAGCCGATCGGAGCGAACAGGCCGGAGCGGGAGGCGCCGAAAGGGGGTCGCCTTGTTTGGAGTAATCCCAGGAGATGGACTCGGCGTGATCGCCGACTCGCCGAACGGATTGCAACAGGCAACAGGCTGACCCCCTTCCGACCGCAAGGGCAGCGAAGTGGGGTCGATGGCAAAGGCGTCGGCGCGGACGAGCCACTCCGGAGCATACTCGAACGATACCGCCGGGCTGTGTCCCGCAGAGTACAGACGTCCTACAAGGTGCGTGCCGCCCGCCCAGTCGATCTGAACCTCGACACTCATGGGCGGGGCCGGACGCTCCGGATGCGCTGGGGCAGCCGGCGCTCGTCGAGCGAAAGGGCCAGGGCGTCAGTCGAGGGTGCCGCGAGCCCGGCGAGGCGACTGTGCAACTGGAGTACGAAGGCGGCCGTGGCCAGCGTGCCCACGGAGACCGTCGGGTCGCCGCGCTCCAGCCGCCAGAGCGTGTCGCGACTGACGAGCAGGCGCGCGGCCATGTCGGCCGTCGAGATTCCGCGCTTGCGCCGGGCGAGCGCGAGGTCGCGGCCCAACTGGCGCAGGGCTTGGGTGGCGGGGAGCGGAAGAGCGGTGGCGGCGGGCATGGCGTTGATATCCGATATAGCTGACATAATGTCAAATTAAGTCTGCCATATCGGACACAAAAGTCACCCGGCGGATGCCGCCCGATGCTCGTGGTTGAGCCAGCCCGGGGTGGGGCGGTCCGACGGCCGAGCCGGCGGGGTCAGGCTACGCCGAAGGTACAAGGCCTGGACTTCTGCGATCGCAGCCGATCATGCAGCGGGCGGCGGCTGGGCGCAGGCGGGCGCCGAGCTGGGGCAGCTTTCTCCCCGGGCGTGGAAAAAAGACCGGCGTCGATAGGTGTGCTCTCACTTCCGGTGACGATCGCCGACCGCGACGCCCGCCTCCCGCGGAGGGCCCCGCCCGAGTGAAAAAGCCGCGTTCGTTGTCCCAGCTGCTCGACTGACCCAGAGTTCTTCTGAAACTGAGAGGTCGACTCATCGATGGGTGCATACTGGCACCTGCCGGTTGTAGTACTGACCGGCCGCGAAGTACTCCGCGAACGCCTCGTCAGCGAAGCGGAACCTCATTGTTGCAGGGCTCTCCGGGTGGAGTCACAGGGTCACGGCGTTGCCGGTTAGCTAACGGGTAACGCCCTTCTCTGAGTAAGAGCGGTCAAGCGAAGATTTTGAGAGGTATTGGTGGATTGGATGCTTTGCTTTCTTGGGCTTAGTTGCCCTAGCCGGGGGTGCGGGGGCGGCAATGAGCGCCCCGCGCGAATACCGCGTGAGTCGGGCAAGCACTCGGGGTCGAAGGAGCGAGATTCCGTGATCACACTTCTCTCAGCGGCAGGCACGCGGCCTCCGGCAGGGTAAGCAATCAGATCCCCGGCCCTCTATCCTGACCCAAGACGCGCATCACGAGGATGCCGTCAGTCCGTTATGAGAGCGGCCGGGGAAATTGGTTTGGCGACGGGAGCCTGCGGCGAGTAATTTCGCCCGTCGGTGAGCATTTTCCAAGCGATTTTGGCCAGGCGACGGGCGACGATGGTGATGGCGTCGTTGGCGCCTTTGCCCCGCAGGCGCTGCTTGCGATAGAAAGTGCCAAAGTAATCGGAGCAGCCCACGGCCACCCAGGCCGCCTCGATGAAGGCCCACTTCAGCCAGCGATTGCAGAACGGGAGCATGCGGCCGTGGGAGATCTTGCCCCCGGAGGCGTGGGTCGTTGGGACCAGGCCAGCGTAGGCACAGAGTTTGTCGGCCGTATGGAAGCGCTTGATCTGGTCGATCTCCAGGGCGATGACGGGAGCCAGAATCTTGCCGATGCCCGGCAGGGTTTGGAGCCGCACCGCCAGCGGGTTCGCGGCATTGTCGGCCACGATGATGGTCTCCAGCGCGTCAATCTGGGTTTGGAGCACGGCGTGCAACGCCAGGTCGTCGTCGAGCAGCTTGCGGTCGGCCGTGGGCAGCGGGGCGCGCTTCATCCACGCTTTGCCTTGGTTGGAAAAGATATCCTTCACCGCGGGCCGCGCCAGTTGCGGATGACGGTCGACCACACAGTGGATGCGATTGCGGATCATCGTGCGCAGCCGGGCCAGCCAGAGGCGCTGGCGAATGATGTTTTTGCGCTGGCGCACGTCGCGGGAGGGCACGTGCACCTTGGCGACAAAGTCGCCGCGCAAGAGGGTGGCCAGCGCGTGGGCGTCGATGCCGTCATTCTTGATCTGCGCCTCCGCAATGATGCGGTTCTTCGCCGGATGGGAGAGCACCACTTTGGCCACGCCCGCAGTGTCCTCAAGCAGATCGTGGAGCACGCCCCAGTTCCAGCAGGCCTCGATCACCACTTCGCTGGGCGTGCCAAGGTGTTTGAAGTAAGCGGCAAAAGCCGCGGCGGCGTTGCCGTCGATCCGCGCTTCGTGGAGCAGGTGGCCTTGCGCGTCGAGCGTGCACGCCACCGAGTAACGTTTGTGATAGTCGATTCCGGTATAAATCATGGCACTGGTCAGGATACCACCACGCCTCTCGCGGTGAACCTATCCCGACTTGCCGCTCATGTTACCTGACCCCGTCCGGATGGCCTCGTGGCGCGAGCCGCGGCGCTCAATCCCGGGCGGGACGACGGTTGGGAAACGTGAGCACCCTCACCGGGCCAACGAGACCGGACGGGTGGAGGGGTTCGTCGCGGCGGTAGTAGAGTGTCGTCGAGAAACTGATACGCCGAGGTTCCGGCCGCGGGGCGCCGCGCACATACCAATCGGGCCAGGCCCGGACGAGTTCGAAGCCCGGACGTTCCGGGTCGCCCCTCCGCGCCGCCGTCACAAAGTCGCGCGGCCACTGCTCGTCACCGATCATCCGGTTGCGCCAGGTGCCGGTCACCGCCACCGCCAGCTCGTTGCGTCCGGGCCGGAGCACACCAGCCGACACTTCCACCCGGTAGGGCGGGCACCAGAGGTTGCCCAGCGGCCGGCCGTTGAGCGTCACCTCGGCAATGCCGTGGACGGTGCCCAGGTCGAGCAGGAGCGCGTCGCCGGGCGCGACGGCGGGCACCGGCAGCTCGAACTCCGTGGCATAAGTCGCCGTGCCTGAGAAGTGTTTCACGCCCGGATCGCCGTGCGCATGCAGCGAGGCGAGGCGGGCCAGCACGATCTCCGCTGGCGCCCCGCTGCCAGGCGGGAAACTCACCTGCCAGGGCCCCGCCAGATCGCGCAGCGTCACCGGTGACGTCGCCGCCGGCACCGTCGCGCCCACCGGGGCCCGCGCCGCGCGCCGGAACACCACGAAGGTCGAACCGGTGGCCGGGAGATCCAGCGACAGCCAGGTCAGGCCGTCGGCCTCCCGCCAGGCCGCGACATCGCTGGTCCGGCCGGTGAGCGGATCCCAGATCTCCGGTTGCCGTCCCGCGACGCGGAACCCGACTTCGCGGGCGAAGGGCCGGGAGTCCTGATTGGAGATAAAGTAAGCATCGAAGCCTTCGCCGGTCCGGTGTCGGAAGCGCAGGTTGCTCCCGGCTGGCGCCACGAAGTCGAACGTCAGCCCGAGCGTCCGGTAAGCCTGCTCCAGCGGCTGCAGCCCGAGCACGCGACCGCGGCCGACCGGGCGCGCCGCCGGCGGCGAAGCCCCCTCGATCGGCCCGGCGCCCCAGAGCTTCCGGCTGATCCGCTGAATGGTGCGCTCGGCCGCGGCCAGATCCGTCAGGCCGGCCGCGCGCCGCGGGGGCTCTCCCATGATCGTGGCACCGGCGTCGACCAATTCCTCGAGCCGCCGCGCGATTTCCACGGACATCGTCGGCCAGCGGCGCACGAGCAGGAGGCGGTAGCGGGCGCCTCCCACGCTCACGAGGGTGCCGTCGGGCTCGACCCGCAGGTGCCGGAGCAGCTCGACCGGGCCGCAGGCATCGTATTCGCAGCCGGCGGGCACCGCCGGGGCCATTGCGGCGCGTGCCGGCAGTTCCGCGGGAAAATCCTCGCCCGCGAAGTAGAGCACGTCGGCGACATTGCGTCCTTGGCGGAGCAGGTACTGGCAGCGGGCGAGGTAGTCCGTCCAGCCGCGGGCCGGCGCGCCCCACCAGGTATTGCCGGCGTTGAACTGCTGCCCGACCCAACTCGAGTTCATGCCGGGGCCGGGGCCGCGATAGGGGCTCAGGGCGTTCATGTGCAGGTGAAAGTGGTTGATCCCTTCCACCAGGGCCTCGTCGCCCAGCCGCTTGTAGTCGGCGGGCGTGAAATCGAAGTTCGCCTTGTCGTGGATCGAAGTGAACGACTCGCCCGCCACCAGCGACCGGCCATAAAACGCCGCCACCGACGCGGCGGCCCGGCAATCCGGCCGGGCCACATCCTCGTTCACCCAGAACTCACCCATCGGCACATGCGCGTGCCGCGCGTACTCGGTGGGATGATACAGAAACTGCTGCCGCCCGATGGCCTCGGCCCAGCAGGCAACCCCGTCGCGCTCCGCCAGCCGCGCCGTCTCCCCGTAGTAGCGGGCGGAGATGAGCTCGGCCAGGGTCAGGCGAAAATCGCGCAGGAAGCGTTCGCTTTCCAGCGCATCGCCCACGAGGTGTCCCGCGGCCAGCACCGGCCAGTACGGTTCCAGACGGTAGCCGCGGCGGCGGGCGAATTCCCCGGCCAGCCCCAGCGACCAGTTCAGGTTGCCCGCCTCCCAGCTTTCGAGTTCGACCGCCCGCACCGGTCCCTGGCGCGCCGGGCCGTGCTCCCGGAGCACCGAGGAGGGAAAGCCGCTCCAGTAACGTTCGACCGCCCCCGCCGCCGTCGGATCGATGATGTAGTTGCGCACGTCGGGAGGCGATGGCGCGGTTGCGTGCCCCTGGGTGGTCCAGCCGATCCGCAGGATCCGCCAGCGACCCGGCGGCGCCTTCCACTGCAGGGTGTCGTCGGGCCGCAGCCGGCCCGACAGATCCAAGAGGCTGCCCGGCGCGATCCCCGGCGCGTTGTCCGCCACCGCCCAGCGCTCCGCCGAGGCGCGCAACAAGTCGGCGCCGCCCCCGTGCTCCCGGCGCTGGGTGTAGCCCGCCTTCGGCGAAAAGAGATCGACCCGCGGCGCCCCGGACAACTCGAGCCCTTTTACCTCCGTGCCCTCCCCTTCCGCAAACGTCACCCGAAAACGCGCGGCGGTGGCCGCCTCCAGCCGGATCGTCAGAGGCACGTCCTGCGGTCCCTTCGGCCAGTAGGTGTCCAGCTCGCCGAGCCGCTGCCAGCGGCCCGGCGCCACCTCCGCCTCGACCCGCACCGCCGACGGTCGGTGGCGCCACGTGCCCATCCAAAACCGCAACGTACGTGCCATCACCGGCTGCGGATAGGTCAACTCGATCGCCGTATCCGCTGCTGGCAAGACGACGCCGCTGCGCCAGTCGTCGTCTAGGAGCGGTGCCCAGTCAAAGCCCGGGGGCCCGCCCTGGACCGAGGGAGTGGGCAGGGCGGCGCCCGCGGGTTCGGGAAAGGCCAGGACGGCTAGGTCCTGGTACACGTTCAACAGGGCCGGCGGTCGCGGCAGCTTGATCTCGCTCGGCCCTCCGCCTTCCACCGCCACCTCCACCGAGGTGAGCCGCTTGGAGCTCTCCGCCGGCTTGACCGTCGCATCGCCCATCATCGACCAGCCCACCTGGGAGGTGAACAGCACGACGTCGATCTCCCGGCGCTTCGCCTCCCGCAGGTAGTGCTGGTACAGCTCCTGCCACTCCTGGCTCAGGACCTTGACCGGTCCCTCGGGGCCGCCGGAGGCGTCCACCTGTATCATCACGATACTCTCGAGCCCGGTTGCCTTCACGGCGGCCAGGGTGTCGTCGATGCCCGACGGGCTCACGTTTCCCGCCAGCCAGAACATCCAACTGCCGGGCCGATCCTCCCGGGTGGGAGTCAGGAACCGGGCCGCGTCCGGCCCCGCGGCGGGCAGCGGACTGCCGGCGAGCGGGGATAGGACGATGGCCGCGAGCAGCCGTGCGACGAAGCGGCGCTGGGGCCGGGAGGGGGAGGAAAACGCAGTAAGCATGGGAAGGAAATTGGACTGTTGACCAGCGACCGGGAGTGCTCCCGCACGCGCTCGTGGGGCCTGGGCGTGGGTCAGCGACGCCCGAGCGCGGTTTGCAGGATGAAGTCCGCCAGTTCCTGGCATTCGAAAAAGGAGGGGCCAACTTTGTGCCCTTCGCTCGGAATCACCTTCAGGGTCATCTGCCCGCCCTGGCTTGCATAGCGCTGTTGCAGCAGGGCGCTGTTGGCATCCAGGGGGACAACGGCATCGCTGTCGCCGTGCACCGAAAATAGCGGCACCTTGTTGGCGGCGAGCCGCGCGAGATTTTCCACCGGATTGAAGCGCGGAAGATCGGCCAGGAGTTGCGCTTCGCTGAGACCAAAGTCGGCGAGCAACGCCGCCTTGGATCTCGTGAGCGGCCAGCTGGCGAGGTTGCAGACGGGGTAGATGCCGGTAAAGGCCGTGAGTTTGTCGGGATGGGTCACCGCAAAGCTCAGCAGCATGATACCCCCCGGCTCTGCCCGAGCAGGACGGGTTTGGCGGAGAATCCGCGCTTCACCATGGCCTCGTGAAACTCGGCGAATTTCGCGGTGCTGCCGGGCGACCCGCGCACCTCGCCAAGATCGTACCCCGCAATGCTGATTCCGGCGTCGAGAAAGCGCCCGTAGTACCACCCTCTGGATCCGCTCATCCCAAGACCGGACTTGAACGTGGGCGCAAACCAAACCCAAGGCCTGTGCGGGGCAGGTTGGGCCGCCGCCAAAAGGAACGCCGTGCGCCCGCCCACCTCAAAGGTCTGCTCACGCGGCGAGGACGGAGCGGCCAGGGCGCTGCTCACGCAGGTGAAGACGAGCAGGACGAGTATTCTCATGGAAAGGGCGAAAACAGAATCCCATCAGAGCGAACCGCCGCGGGTGCCGCCATCTTGCAGGGTACGCTTCAAAACTCGGCCTCAGCCGAGAAGATGATCTGCCGGGGAAACTGGTAGGTGTAGACCTTCGTGCGGCCATCCACCGCTGCCTGCGTCGCGACGAAACCGTCCTCATCCAGCAGATTCCGGACATTCACCTGGAACCGCCAGCGGGCCTTCGCCCACAGCCATCCCGGGCTGCGGAACGAATATCGGGCAAAGGCGTCGATATAGAGTTCCTCCGGCCCCTTGTAGGGTCTTTCGAGATCGAGCACCTGCTGGCCCAAAGCCAGCGACTTGAGATGGTAACCGGTGGTGGCCGGGCTGCGCCACCGCCCGCCGCCCCCCACGCTCAGCCCGCGCAACTTGCCCGCGAGAAGCTCGTGCGAAACCAGGGCGTTCACGCGCCATTGGCGCTGGTTGTCAACGAAGCGGCCGTTGGTTGCCATCAGCGGGTCGCGGAGGGTCGCGACCCAGCTTTCGTAGGTTTGGCGGATCGTCTGGGTGCCATCCACCGTGAGCAGCTCGGTGTCCCAGCCGCGGCCGAGGGTCCGCCAGACTGGGAGTCGCTCGGCCACCCAGTCCCACCACGTATTGTCGATGTTGGTCACCGACTGCTGGCGGCCGATACTGAGCGAGCCGCGCCAGCCGCGGGCCGGATTGGCCACAAGTTCAATGTCGTAGCCGCGCGCTTCGTAGGTGTTGGTCGTCTGGTAATTCGCAACGGTGTACCGTACAACGTCTATACCCTGAATGGGCGTGGTCGGGGCAACCTGGTAGACGCGCTGCTCGATTTGGAACGGAACCTGGCGCAGGACGCTCACAGTATTGTCGGGCCGGGTGTTGAACTGCCGGTTCACGAACCGGTTGACGCGCAGCGACAGTTTGTTGTTGGGCAGCGCCACGCTGACACCGTAGTCTTCGCCGGTGCCATAGGCGCCCGGCAGCGGCCGGCCATAGGGATCAAACCAGGTGTTCGCTTGGATCGCGAAATTCTCCGAGTTCGAATAGCGCAGCGAGAGCCAGCGCAGCGGGTGCGCCACCACGCCCCAGTTGAGCGATTCCCCTGCCGTGAACGTCTGCCACCGGTCGGGAAAGCTCGTCTCCTCCAACCGCGGGAAAAGGCCCGCGGCTGCGAGGGAGCCGTTGTTTTGCTGGAAGGGCCTCCGGGTGGTGCTGAACCCGTCGAGGGCGTTGATCATCCGGATGCGATCCTCGCGCCACCCGACGAAACCCACCAGGCGGTCGCCGAGGAGGTACCCCTGCGCATTCAGAACCCGGGAGATCACCTTCTGCTTGGTGCCGGTCGGGGAGCCCCAGGCGCCGTCGCCATCCCACATGTTGAACGACACGCTCTCGCCCCCAGGGCCGGTCAACGCCACCGGTTCCGCGAAGTCCAGCGGCCCGCCCAGAAACGGCGCAACGGGCGAATTGTGACCTTCGCCGAAATAGTAGCGGGTCGTCAGCAACCGCGTGACATCGGCCATGCTGTTTTGGGTCGCGGCCGGGAGGAAGGAGGGCTTGCCCGTCATCGCCAGCTGGCTGCCCTGGATCCGGTTGTTGAAGTTGTAGTAATCGTAGAGGGCGCCGAGCCGGTAGCGCCCCAGCCAGCGCAGCCAGCCGCTCCGCCGGGTAAGATCCGGCTCGTAGGCGAGTGTGACTCGCGTGTCCGTGCGGTTCTCGAAGGTGCGGCTGCCGTTGGTGGCGACCTGGCTGTAAAGCTTGCCGAAATTGGGATTCGGCGTGGCGCCGTCGGGCAGGAAGCGGTTGGCGTCGGCGTAGACCCGCATGGCCGCGCTGTCGGCGAAACTGCCCCAGCGCTCGCGAAATCGCTCCCGCATCCAGCCGACTTCCACGTGCAGGTTCTCCCGCAACTGCTGCTGCAGGGTGAGGTTCTGCACCCCGCCGCGATGACGGTTCTCAAGCGTCCCGCCGTAGGGATTGTGGATCGGATTGAAGACCGAGGGGCGGTTGAGGCTCCAGTCGTACGCCCGGTCATGGACTGAGGCGGCGCTCAGCTGCACGCCCGAGGTGGCCACGGTGTTGGCCCAGTTGGCGAACACCGCCGGCGTGCTCGGCGTGGCGCCGTGCGCGTAAAGGTACACCACGCCGGTGCGTTGGTAAACATTGGCCAGGGCGGCCGGGATCCGGCTGTTCACGGTCGCTGCGGCCGTGCTGGACGTAATGCCCGCGTTGTTGAACTCCGGCCGACCCGCATCGAGCCAGGGCGTCACATAGTCGCGCTGCAGGATCATCGGGGCGCGAGAGGCGTCGCGCCGGATCCATTCGCCGTGCCAGCGGAGTGTCGTATGCCTGAAGGGCTGATACGTCATCGTCCCATACAGCCGCCGGTTCTCGTCGCGGTTCGGCTCGCGAAAGGTGGGGTTGTTGCTGTCCAGCCCTGCGAGGCGCAAGCCAACCTTGTCCTTCCACAGGACGCGGTTGACGTCGAGGGTGTACCGGTGGGAGCCGTAGGAATCGAAGCGCACGCCGACCTCCCCCGTGTTGCGGAAGCGTGCGTTCTTCAGCGAGACGTCGGTGATGCCGCCGGGGTTGCCCAGCCCGAAGAGGATGGCATTCGGCCCGCTGGCGATCGTGATGCGCTCGGTGTTGTAGGTGTCGGCGTTGAATCCCGTCGGAAAGAAGTTGCGCAGGTTGGTGGCGGCGCCGAGGCCGCGGATGCGATGGTTGTTGCGCAGCAGGAGGGCGCCGAAGGCGGAGCCCTGGTCGCCACCCGGCGTGTACTCCAGGTAGCCTTCGACATTCGTCGAGTAGAGATAGGCCTCCTCGAGGTTGGTGAAGGCCATGTCGCGCAGGAACTCGGGGGTGAACACGGAGATCTGCGCGGCGACATCGCGCAGCGGCGTGTTGAGCCGGCTGCCAGCCAGGGTGGTCGTGGCAAGGTAGCCGACGTCGGAGGTTTCCTCCACGACGAAGGGCGAGAGCTTCACTGCTGCCTCCGGATCCTCCGGCGGTTTCCGCGGCGCCGGCCCCTGCGCCGACCGGGCCGGCTCAGGTGCATCCGCCGCCCCGCTGCGCGCCGGCGCCGGCCGGGCCGCCGGCACGATGGCCATCACCCCCGTCTCGGCGTCCTCCTTCACCGCCAAGCCCGTGCGCGCGAGCAGGCGCTCCAACGCCTCGCGCGGCGTGTAATCGCCCCGGACCGGCTGCGTGCGCACCGTGCGCCCCAGGTCGGCCCGGATCGCCACCTCGACGCCGGACTGCTGCGCGAAGGCCTTCAGCGAGTTCGCCGCCGAATCCGCCGGCAGATCGAAACTCCGGCGAACCGGCTCGGCCGCCGCGAGGCTACCCGCCAGCACGCCCGCGCCCAGCCAGGCGGCGAGCCGGCGGAAAAGACGCGGCGCGGCGGGGCGGGGTGAACGAGGTGGAGCGGTGACGGCGGCCGGGCGGCAAGCGGGAGCGTTCATGCTCTCCAACGACGCTGGCCGGCCGAAAAACCATGACAGAAAACCGCGGGGCAGGCGGATCGCCGGCCGGCTTGTCCGTCCGGCCCCGACTCGGGGGAGCACGCTTCAGCGGTCCGTTGCGATGCTGAAGCCGCGCACCGCGGCGAGCGTGACCGGCCCCACCAGGCCCGAGGGATGCAAATCGAGGTCCGCCGGCGGAATCCGGTCGCGTATCAGAGCATTGGTGACGCGTTCGCCCGGCGGGACGAGGTCGTCGCCGATCAGACGATTCACCCAGGTGTTCACCACCGCCACCTCGAGTCGGTTGAGTCCCGGGTGCAGCGCCGCCGTCACCTCGATGCGATACGGCGGGTGCCAGCGCGTGCCGCACACGCGGCCGTTGACGCTGACGCGGGCGACGTCGCCCACGGCTCCGAGATCGAGCCAGACCTGCTGGCCGTCGGCGAGGAAGGCGTCTGCCACCTCGATCTGTTTCGTGTAGGTGCCATAGCCGGAGAAGTACTTGATCTCGGGGTGTGCATCCGCCGTCCACGACTGAAGCTGCGCCATCGTGCTTCGCTCCGGCGCACCGCGGTTCTTCTGCCAGGCGATCTCCCACGGCCCGGATAGTTCCTGGGCCGCCGGCGCGGGCAGGTCTAGGTCGACGGCACGCCCCTCCGGGCGCGTCAGCCGGTAGCGACCGCTGCGGCGGGCCGCGATTGTCCAGCCCCGCGGTCCGTCGGCGAAGTCGAGCGGCAGAGCGTGACATCCCTCGGACGGAAACAGCACCACACCGTCCCGTTCCACCTGTGCGAACCCCTGGGGTACGCTGTCGACCGCGGCCGCAAACACGACGAAGACACTCCCGCCCGGTCCGAAACGAACGGGGAGTCGGGTTCGTTCACCTTCGACCCGGTAGACCGGCACCGGCGCGATGGCGCCAGTGTCGGGATGCCAGAAAAAGGGCCGCTTCCCCACCGACCGGAAAAGAATCTCCAGCTCGTTGGCCTCTTCGCTCTGGCTGGCGAGAAAGTAGATTTCCTGCCCCTCCCGCGTGCGACGGTGGTAGTGCTTGAGCGTCGCGGCCCTTTCGGCGGGCCGAACCTCGACCTGCGGAGCCACGCCGTGGGCCGCGAACACTTCTGCGAGCGCCCGACCCCAATGCACGGTGCCGCGTCCGACCCGCCTCGAGCCTGCCGCCGCGGGATCGCGCCCCCACAATTCGTCCGCGAGCCTCGCCACCTCGCGGTCGGCCCCCGGTTGACCACTGAGGCTGGGGGAACGCAGCGGCTTCGGCCCGTAAACCGCCGCTCCCGCCTGCACCAGACGGTGGACGGTAGCGAGCGTTTCGGGCAGCATCGTGTCGATCGGCGGGAGGGCCAGCACCCGATACGTGGCGCCGTGCGGCAGGACGATCCGGCCGTCGCGCACCGCCAACCGTTCGCGGAGGGCGCGGCCATCGGTCGCGTCGTAGTCGTAGCCGGCGGGCAGATCGAACCATAGCTCCTCGCGCTTGGGCGTGAGGTTCGGCATGCCGTCGCCCAGGAAATAGAGGACGTCGTGGTCGACCACGCCGGCCTGCAACAGCAATTGGACCCGGCTGAAGTAGTCGAAGACGCCGCGCCCGTCCGGCATCCAGGTGATGCTCGGCCCGACGTGGATGCCGGCGGTCCAACTCAGGCCCGGCGGCGTGTTGTCCAGTTTCGGATCCAGCCACATGGCGTGGATGAACATCCGGCTCACTCCTTCGGCCAGAGCGAAGTCGCCCGCCCGCTTCAAGTCCGCGGGCGCCGGCCAGAAGTTCCGCCACTGCCCGGTCGTGAACGACTCGATGAGATTGTGCGCCCGGCCGTGGAGGTTGACGGCGGAGGCGGCGTCTTTGATCGAATTGCGCAGATCGCAACTGGGGCCGTTGCGCCCCCGGTACCAGAACTCACCCGACGGAAAGTCCGCCCGGGAGATTCCTCCGATCGTGTCCATGTTGGCCTGAAATCCATGGCCCGCCTGCGCGCTCAACCCGAGGCCGTCGGCGCGGCACAGATCCGCCAGTGCCTGGAAGTGACCGTCGTTGTTGAGATCGCCGATCGTCCGACGATAATCCCACAACACGCGATCGGCCGTGCGACCGTCGCCGACAATCCGCCCGTCGAGCACGGGCAGATACGGCGTGAGATCGTAGCCACGGCGGCGTTTGAACTCCGCCAGGAAGTCGCGGGTCCAATGGTTGGCTTCGCCCTCCCAGCTATCCAGATGGAAGAAGCGAAGCCCCTGGCGCCCGGCGGAACTCAGGCGGGCCAGGATTGCCCGCGCCATGCCCTCATAGTGCGCCCGGCTCGCCTCCGCACTCATCTTGTCGGACTCGTAGGCCTCCTCGTTTCCCTCCCGCCCTTTGGCGTTGTAGGGACGCGAATGAAAGGGCTCCATCCCCAGCCGCAGGATTGTCCAGTCGCCCGCCGGCGCTTCCCACGCCAGCCGCCCCGAGGGGTCGAGCCGGTCGGTGAGCGGGACGACCGCTTCCGGTCGCAAGGCCGGGCGGCCGGGCAGATCGAGCGTCGGCAACAGGTGATCGTCCGACAGCCTTCGCGCGTCCGGGGCCCTGACCAGTGCGACCACCGTCGCGTTCTTCAGCGCCCAGTTGCGAACCACTGGCGCCACCGGTGCCCACTTGCCGGGCTCCATCAGCGTCACCTCCTGCAGGCGCATGCGACCAGTGGTGACGGCGTGGTTCTGCGCGCCGGTCGCGACCAGGCGGAAGACCGCGGCGGTCGCTGGAGAAAATTCCGCCTCGACCGCGATCTTCCCGTTGGTCTCAAACTCCGCCAGCCGTCGAAACGCCCCGTCGGGCGCGGCCGCCTCCAGCCGCCCGGTGCGAATACCGAAGCCGGGATCCTCGCGAATATACAACCGCCCGACCGTCACCGGCTCGCGAAAGGTGAACGCGATAACCGTGGGTGTGCCTTCCTGCGGCGCGGGCACCGCCGTGCCCCGCTGGCGATCACCGTCGATCAGGGTGCGCAGCGACCGCCCGTCCCCCGCATCTCCGTTCACCGTGATCACCGGCGGATACTCGGAGTACAATCGCGATTCGTTCGCCGGCGTTGGCCAGGCCACCACCGCCGCATCGACGTAATCCGGGTCGGTCGAGGGGGGCGGTAACCGGATCGCTCCCGCCGCCGGACCGACAAGGCGCAACTGCGACGAGGCGATCCGCTGGTTGTTCTGGCGCGGCTTGATCCAGGGCCCACCGCTGTTCCACGCTGAACAGAGCACGACCCCAAACTCCAGGCCCAGCCGGTGCGACTCCTCCGCCGCGAAGTTCACGAGATCGAGCCACTCCGAACTCATGAACGCCACCGGACCGCGCGGCGCCGGGTTGGGATCCCCGTGCAGCGGCGGCACGTCAAACAACAAAGCTCCGCCGAGTCCCACCCGCTGCAGATGCTCCAGATCGCGGCTGATCGCCGCGCGATTGACGTGACCGTTGATCCAAGTCCAGTACACCATCGGCCGCGCCTGCACCGGGGGATGGGCAAACCGGGACGCGAGATCGTCCGCCCGGGCTTGCTTGATCGGATCCGCCAGACCGACCAGGAGCAACCCGACCGACAGGCGGGTCAAAGCGGCCGGATTCCACTTGGTGTAGGTTCGGTGCATCATGATTCAGTGTTTTCCTTCGAACCTGGTCTCGCTCACCGCCGTCAGCGTGATCGGTCCCAGCAGGCCGGCGGGCGCCGGCGGCAGACGCAGTCCGTTTTTCTCCCACGGATGGTTGCCGGCGGTGAATTGGTGCGCCCGCCGCCAGTTGTGCCAGGTGTTGGTGACGCGGATCTCGAGTTCGTTGCTCCCCGGCTGCAGCAGGCCCGTGACATCGATGCGATAAGGCGCGCACCACCGCACGCCCGCCGACCGCCCGTTGACCAGCACCTCCGCGCACAGAGCATCGTAGGCGTCCTCGCGAATCTCATACGTGCCCCTCCCCGCGCCGGTAAGTTCGAAAAGGGAAGGCGATGCGCCCAAATCCAGCCACAGCCGGGACGCAGGATTCCGCGCGACCGACCGCCACTCCAGCGGCGCGCGATACGAGGCCGTGCCGCTGAACGCACGGACGCGCTCGTCGCTGGAAAGATCCCAGCGGAATAACCGGTCGGTCGGAATCTCGAAGGACTCGAGTCCGTCGCGCGCGGGATCGAAGACGAGCCGCCACGGCCCGCCCACGGTGTGCCGCTCAATCTCCGTCGCAGGCTCCCGCGGCGGGGGCGTCGGTGCTCCCGCGGCCGGTTCGCGAAAGACGACGAAGACCGATTCATGCGCCGCCAGGGCCAGCGGAAGAACGGTGGCAGGGCCGTCGATGGCGAAATCCGCGAGTGGCGCGATCCGTCCCGTCACCGGGTCCCATCGCTCCGGCCGTTTTCCGGCCACACGAAAAGTGCACTCGGCGCGGACCGGATCGCGGCCGGCATTGGCCACAAAGTATATCTCCGCCCCCTCCGCCCGGCGCTGGCGGAAGAAAAGCCGATCGGCGGGATTCCCGGGCCGGTAGGCAAACGCCGCCGGCACGCCCAGCCGATCCATCGCCGCCGCATGGAGGCCCGCAAAGAACCGGCGCGCCGGCATCCCCGCGCCAATCGATTCGACGCCAGACCGGTCGGCGCCGACGAGGCTGCGGCCTTTGCCGATCGCGTAGAGACCGGGCGCGTGTCCGGCCCCGAGCCGGAGACCAATCTCCCGGATCTCCCGGTCGGCGTCCCGCCCGTCCGCATGGCTCGGTGAACGTTCCGGCGCGACCTGCAACCAGACGGTCGCTCCCGCGTTGACGAGCCGCTCCACCGCGCGCAGCACCGCCAGCGAGATCTCCGCATCGGCGACGACCACGACGGCGTAGGTCTGGCCGTGCGGCAAGGCAATGCGGCCCTCTGTCCAGCGCCAACTAGAATCCGTCATCAGCGCCAACTAGAATCCGTCTTGTTGATTTGGTAGGAATGCGGAGGAACTGAGGGCGCTCTCGACGGAGAGGTGGAGGCTCCTTGGTGGGAGGCCCTCCCATTGGGCAGGA
>SXGU01055825.1_pt1 | contig 28734 bp, 20 predicted proteins | sample 3174531 | NCBI WGS metagenome assembly SXGU01 (sample SAMN11356863, study PRJNA531348) | freshwater metagenome | isolation source: freshwater sample F1-140 | place: China: Fuxian Lake, Yuxi | collected 2017-12-25 | reverse complement strand
TCAAACTTGGCTCTTCTTTGTGTTGAGTGTCATAGGTTTGTTCACTCACGACAAAACACAAAAAGAGATTTTCTTTAATATTTCAACGCAAAGCGGGTGGACACAAATACCCTACCGCAACAAACCTGCTGACCAATGCCCTGATGGGCCAAGGTACAAGGCTTGTGGCAACTCAATGGCAGTCCCGGTGATGCGTTGGATAGGTCAAAGGATTCAACTCATAGATACAATTTTAAACGGATGACACAGAAAAAAATATACAAGAAAAGGATGACGGCAAAGCCGATAGATGAAGAGTTGCGGTTCAACTACTTCATAGACAAAATTACTGACTTTTATTCAGATCAGATATGTAGACTCGTAGGGACTACAAAGAAAGAGATGATGTCTGGGTCGAGGATGCTTCATATCTCAACGGGGAGGCATGCTCTTTGCTATGTGCTTAGAACATACCACGGCAACATAGTGACACTGCAATCAATTGCCAACCTCCTCGGTAGACACCACACATCAGTTATTCATTCAGTACAAACTGTTGACCCGTACCTGCCAAATTGGAGGTTCATCAACAAAATAAAGAGAATGACTGATGATGATTTACTTGCTATCTTGCAGCCCGAAAATAAAACAATTTAATACAATGGAAAAGCGCACTCAAGAATTTAATGACTGTCAAATTAATGATCACCACTGCAAGTACGAAAAACTCATCGCCGATGTAGTAGACTGGGCTGATGACAAAGGACTTGTGAAAGAAGATAATAGCGACAAACAGCTGATTAAAGTAATCGAAGAAGTCGGTGAGTTGGCATCAGCAATCCTCAAGAAAAAGCGTAAGGAGGAGATTGACGCTGTTGGTGATATCATGGTTACGCTAATCATATTCGCTGAAATCCGTGGCTATGATGTTATGTCTGCCCTTGGCTATGCCTATCAGGAAATCAAAGACAGAACAGGCAAGATGGTGGATGGTTCATTCGTAAAAGACTAGATAAAAGTTTAATGAAATGAGTAGGCCTAAACAGCCGGTGGGCGAGTATGTTCGCCCTCCATTCCATCCAGACGTAGCACTTCATCTATTCAGAATTTGGGTTGATGACTATGGTGTTAGGCGCAACGCAATAGCAGGTAATATCGGTATGACTAGAGCTTTCGTTGAAAGGATTTATCATGGAGAGCAAAAGCCAACAGTCAACTTCGCCAGAGGCATCCACAGGATTATGACTGATATGATTAAAGATTTTCAAATTTGTCAAAAAATACAAAACGATGAGTACTACCCAACAGACTCCAGAGCAGAGGATATCCTCCAAGATTAAAGAAATCGAAGATCTGTTATTGATGAAAAATGCTAGTTATGGGAACAGCGCACTTTCCCCTCTAGGAGTCTTTAGTGCGCTAACCCCAGTCAAAGCCATCTGCGCCCGTATAGACGACAAGCTAAATAGAATAAAGAACAGAGGGATTACAGACCAAACCGAAGATACGATTACAGACTTGATTGGTTATTTGATTTTACTTAAAATAGCCTTAGAAGATGACCACGACAAACCAAACCCCAATATTACAGAGACGAATAACCATTTTCCAAGCACTTTCGTCAACAGAACAGCCACATACTATCAGTCTTTCTCAAGCGGTAACGCTGATAATGGATGGTCACAAAAGTTCTTTACCGATTATTGAGTCACTGAGGAATGAAAAAGACAAAGACAAGAAGAATGCAATTAAGAGGAAGCTCCCAGTCATATTGTTCTCTGGGATATTCTCTAAGCGTGAAGACTCCGCTTTAACTCAGCACTCAGGCATTATCTGCATAGACCTGGATGATGTACCCATTGTAGAGTACAAGAACAAACTTTCTTTCGACCCATACACATTAGCCTGCTTTGTCAGTCCTACTGGCACAGGCTTGAAGGTGTTGATGAAGATAAGCAACCCGGAAAGACATAGGGAGCATTATAAGGCTATCTGCAAGTACTATAAGGATGCCCACAATATTGATGCAGATCCTACGAGCATCAACGTGAGTAGGGCTTGTTTCATAAGCTACGACCCAGAGTTAATCCTCAATGAGGAGTCAGCTGTGTATGGTGGCTTGATAAGCGAAAAGCCTAAGGAGGATACTTTTGTGAGTCAGCCTAACATAAACACAGATTATGAGACGCTGAACATAGCCTGCAAGATGATTCGCAAAGCCCCAGATGGTGATAAGCACAATGTCTTGTTGAGGGCATCTATACTTTGTGGTGGCTATATAGCCTCTGGGAATATGGAGGAGGATGAGGTGGTCAGGGTTTTATCGAGGGAGATTTGCAAGAGGGATATTGACTCGATATCAGGGGCGCAGCACACCATAAGGGATGGCATTGCGAAGGGGAAGACACAGCCTATCAAGAGCATACACGATGAGAAGGATAAGATGCGTAGGGAGTTGCGGATTCTGGATGGGGATATGTCATTCATCAGCAGTAATGATGAGGACTTTAAGTGGATATCAGCGTATGCTGGTGGTGTTATCAAGCAGGGGATTAAACTTGGCGTCCCCTCGATTGATGACCATTGGAGGTATAAGAGGAATTTCACTATTATAAATGGTCATAGCAATATCGGTAAGACGACATTTGCGTTGTACTTACAAGTGGCGGCAGCTATGAGCTTCGGGTGGAAGTGGGCTGTATATTCATCAGAGAATAAGACTGCCTCTATCAAGATGAGGCTGATGACATTTGCTATGGGTATGCCTATTGATAAGATGACCACAATGGAGATGAAGAAGGCTTATGAGTGGGTGGGGAAGCACTTCATCATCATTGACAATGCTCAGACGTATAGCATTTATGACTTGATTACATTCACTCATAAGTTAATTGTGAATGATGGTATTGATGGGGTTTTTATTGATCCCTACAATGGGTTGAAGAGGGATATGAAGCAGGCGTTTAGCCTTGGTGTGCATGAGTATGACTATGAGGCTGTTAGTGAGCTGTTGACATTGAGTAACTCAAAGAGCATTGCTGTGTGGCTGAATGTACACGCAGTGACAGAGGCACAGAGGATTAAGGGGAAGGATGGCTTACCTGTCCCTCCGTTTGCAGAGCAGACTGAGGGTGGTGCTAAGTTTGTCAACCGTGCTGATGATTTCATCACGTTGCACAGGAGGATTCAGCATCCAGACCCCTCTATGAGGAGGCTTGTTGAGATGCATGTTCGCAAGATTCGAGAAACGGAGACTGGTGGTGCACCCACTGGCTTTGAAGAGCCACTGACCTTCCAGGCTAACCTCAATAGAGATACGTTTTATTTCAGAGATGGGAGTAAATTATTCAACACACTGACTGAATCTCCATTCTGATTAATTAGAGATGTATTTGTGTAGGTAAGATTTGGAAATACCAAAATTATTTTGTATATTTATAAGAAGTGGTTTATGTGGTTGTATTATGGGTAATAAGATGATCCCTAACCCAAAAGGGGGGAGGAGAAAGGGGAAGTCATCCATAGGAAGCTATGTAGGTGATGGAAGGTACAAGTCAAAATTAGAGTCCTACTGCGCCAGGAAATTAGATGAACTAAACATTGACTACCAATACGAAGGTGTTTCATATCAACTTTTAGATAGCTTTAAGTACAAGGGGTTGTACTATAAGACAACAGCCAAGAGTTCGCTGATGAAGGATAGAACAGGAAGCCTTCAACTCCCAATTTCATATACACCAGATTTCGTATCTGTAAAGCATAAGTTTGTTATTGAAACAAAGGGCTTTATATTGAGCAACCATTCATTTAACATACGCTGGAAGTTGTTTATCCACTATCTTTACATCAACGATATGTCTGATTACATGGTCTTTATGCCAAAAAACCAAAAGCAAGTTGATCAAGTTATGGCTATACTACAAAAACACATAACCCATGAAAAGGGAGCTGTCTAAATACTTCTCATCAGCCACCAATAACATATACGACTCAACCGCAAGTCTGTATGAAGACCTTCACGATAAAAATGGAGACCCGATAGTCGATGAGATATACACTCGTAAGCGTTGCACAGACTACATAATGGAGGTGAAGAGAGAGCTTACATTCATGCGTGATGCCGTCAAGGAGTGTAGGGAAATGCAATTTAGTTCAAATGAATATAAGAAACCAACAAGTCTTAGGAGCATTAGCGGAAACCAGGTTCGTTAGTGATTATATCTTGTGCAGAGGTCTACCATCTACATTTCTAAAAGCATCCTATATGCAGGATAGGACTGAACATTGGGATGTAAGTATTGATGGGGTTAAAATAGACATAAAAGCAAAAAGGAATTCAAGGTGCGATAGCAGTGTGGAGGATAAATACTCTGTATTTGAATTCATCAACGTATCAGGAACGAAAGGATGGGGACTTGGTGATGCTGATAAAATAGCCTATGAGTTTAATGACATCTGGGTAGTGGTAAATAGAGAGAACCTCCACCAAAGAATAAAGAGGGAGATAGAGCCTAATGACGTCTCAACGATAAGTTCCGGTAAGATAGTCCCATATAAGCTAACAACAAGGAACAGGAGGGATGATGTCTATGTATGGTTTCCGATGCCAATCTTATTTGAAGATAGTGTCTTGGATTATATAATAGACAAGATTGCAGATGACACTAAGACTTATCATTTAAAGGCATAAAGAAGCAATATGAGAAAGCCAATTGTTGTTTCCACTATATACACCCAAGAGGAGTCTGGAAGCGCACTGTATCGCTTAAATATGCCAAATTCATACCTTGAGGAGAACAGCACAGACTTTCAGTTTGTCAACTATACTGGGTTTGATAAGATAGCCACAGAGGGATTCTACAACACAGATATATTTGTTGTGAGCAGGGTGTTTGACACCAGGTCTGTAGAGGCTGTCATTGAAACGAAGAATAACCTAAAGCAGTGCAATGCACAGATTGTCCTTGACCTTGATGACTACTGGGTATTGAACAAGGCTCACATCAGCTATAAGCATTACAAGGATAACAACCTAACGGCTATTATCAAAGAGAACATAAGACTTGCCGACTATATTACCTGCTCAACGGAATACCTCGCAAGCAGGGCTAAGGAAGTCAACCCCAATATAACAATCATCAAGAACACCCCATATCCGAATAAGTTTCATCAGTATATCCCTGTTCATAAGCCTGCCCCATATACAAGGTTTGGATGGTTTGGTGGGGCGCAACACATTGAGGATATCGCTCTTATGGAGGAGGGGATGAGAAAGCTGTGCAATGACACATCTTTAAATGGGAAGTATACAGTAACTCTTGCAGGTTATAACGACAATGATGCGTACAATTATTATCAGTCGGTATTTAGCAACAAGGGTAGAAATCCTCATTACAATAGAATACCTGCTCGATCCGTGTATGACTATATGTACGGATATAACGAGGTTGATGTCACCTACGCCCCTGTGAATATGACTGAATTCAACAAGTCAAGGAGTGAGCTAAAGGTCGTGGAGGCAGGCTGGATGGGCAAGACGATTATCGCATCCAACATGAACTACTATGCAGAGCATATCAGGCATGGGGAGAATGGATTTATCGTGAAGCATAATGACCCTATGGGTTGGTACAAGTACACCAAGCAACTGATGCTTGACCCACAGATGAGAGAGGGGATGGCTAAGAATCTACAAGATTATGTTTTGAAGAACTTCTGCTTTCAGGAGATATTCTGCAAGAAGGGGAACTTATATAAAAGAATTTACGAAGAGAATCAGATGCAAGATAGAATACCTAAACTAATACAAGATGGAGTCCTCAAACCAAAAGAAGCTTAATCATTTCTTCCACATCTATGCAGGGGCTGACAACTGGCTTCTGCCTGTGCATCAGCACTTCGTGACGCTGAATGCATATGCCCTTATGGATAACTTGGAATCCGTGCAGGTGGGGATTATCGGTTCACCGGAACAACGGCAAGCTGTGATTGAGCATATTCAGAATAATTACCAGAACCCCAAGATTCAAATTGCTGTACAGCGTGATAGTGGATATGAAGGGGTGACATTAGAGAAGCTGTGGGAGTTTGCCAAAACGGATGATGGCTATTTGTTTTATGCACATACGAAAGGGACTTCAAGGGGAGGCATTGTCAATCAGCTATGGGCTAGGTCTATGCTGTTCTTCAATGTAGTTCGTTGGACACAGGTGATAAGGGAGTTGGAGAAACCTGGTGTGGATGCCGTTGGGTGTCATTATCTGTGTAAAGAGGAATTCCCTGAATACTTTCAGATGTACAAAGAGCATCACCCAGATGGATATCCGTTCTTTGCAGGGAACTTTTGGTGGGCTAAGTCAAGCCACGTCAAGAATTTGAGGAATCCGCTTACAGAGGATAAGTATTCCGCAGAGGGATGGCTTGGTAGTTATGAGCTGTCTGTTGTTGATTTATTCAAGGGGATGCCTGCCCTCAACGTGTTTCAAAATGTAACGTTTTAAAAAAGAATATGTATAATCACATTGACAGAGAAAATCCAATTATTGCAGTAGAGGTTGGTGTATGGGAAGCTGCTAACGCTAAACGTCTTTTGGATGAATTCCCGAATCTGACATTAATAGGAGTCGATCCATTTGAAGGATATCAAGATTGGCATATGTACATAGAAAGCAGTTATATGTCAGAGCGAGAAAAGATTACAATGGAAACAATGAAGCCATACATTGAATCTGGGAGGTTTTCAATTATACGGAAGTACAGCGATAAAGCACTAGAAGACCTTGAGGATGGTAAATACGATTTCATATACATAGACGCAGACCACTCTTACGAATGGGCATTGCATGATATGACTAACTATTGGAATAAAGTAAAAGATGGTGGGGTGTTATGTGGTCACGACAGAAGCTTGAATGGGGTAAAAATGGCTCTTGAGGAGTTTACTGCTACAATTGCAAAGAACTTTACGCCTTCTGAAGAACCTCAAATAGATAGTTGGTACATATTAAAATGAGAGCCGCTATCGCTTGCATCGCTAAGATGGATGAATTTCAGAACCACAACTTCAATGAAGTAGAAGATACAATCGCCAAGGACTTTATGTACCCCAAATCTTCATAACAGCAACAATCAATAGTATTGCTGCGAGTCCCCAAACTGTACTTGAGATATATCTGATAGCCGGGGTCTTCTCTTTGAATACAACCGTTTCAATAGGGGTTTCAATTGTCCTAATGATTGTGTCAGGTAAGCATTTAGCCTGAATCGAAATGGTGTCATGGGTTCTTATAATCTTTAACTGCATTTTCTCCTTAGTTACTTCAATAGTGTCAACGCTTCTGGTGACAATGGTATCATGATACTCCACCCCATTAGTTATAAGAGTATCCGTAATGGTGATATATTCAGTCTTAATAATTTCAGGGGATTTCTTGATAGCCCTTTTTAAATGCCACTGAGCCGAACAAGATGGCAGTAGCAATAGAAACAATAAAATCAGGGTGCGCTTCATTTCTTATCTCTTGACTTTCTATACAAAGAATAAACCTCCCCCATGTTCTTTATGTTGTAGCCAGTACTTTTCTTATAGCTAATAAAGTACTCTTTCAGCTCAGCGTCAGTAAGATTATCCCCCTTTAATTTGCTTATAATCTCAACAGTTGCATCACTGGATGGACTATACATGATGTCGTAATAACCGGCATCCCAACTCTCCCTTGGACTTGATTTAGCAGACATCTTGAATGCATTGATGAAAGACTCCACCTGAGATTTCTGAACACCCTTTTCAATGAGCATATCACGATAATCTTTAACCTCTTTCAAGACCTCATCCTTAGTCAAATCACCTTGACCACGAAGCGCATCATAGTACTTCTCCCCAAGGTTTCTTGATGCGTTCTTTATGGTTTTAATGCTAGATGCACCACGAAGTGTGATATCATCTAAATCCTCTGAATATTGATACTTCTTCAAATTTGGGTTGACTTTCTTGACAACGCCTTTCAACGGAGAGAACATAGATGAAATAGCATTGAGTTCAGAATCCCCTTTAGGAACCTCCCCAAGATTCAATTCATCTGTCTTTAAGTTGGCGACCTTACGCGCAACATTATCAAGTAGATAGTACGCACCAGCAACAATAACAGATGTTTCAGCACCAGTAGTGATCTTTTCAACAGCCGTGCCTAACCTCTTTGGACCTATCTCCATAACAGGGTGTATGGACTGAGATAAAGCCTTGTAGAAATAAGGGATATCAGGGTCTAAAATATCCTCGTAAACAGCAGGAACTTTCTGATAATCATAGCTCACCCGTTTATTGATGAAGGTATTATAGTTATTGACAGCAGCAAGAGCATTGATTGCAGGGATAGCCGATGTGATCTCCTTCTTCAAATCTAATGGGTTCTTGGGGAAGAACGTCATCAACCCATCTACAAGCGCATCATAAGTTCTATCCCCGTATATCTTATACTTATCAGCAATCTTCTCGTCATCATCAGGATTCAATGTTTCATTCAGCATTTTAGCTGACATCATTTCGGCAAATGTAATCCAGGCAATAGCCTGTTGTGTCTTGGCTATCTTGATGTAGTAGCGATTACCATCCTTATCCTTAAATGGGGTGAATATGATGAAGTTACGCATCTTCTCGCCATCTTGGATCTTCTCCCACTCATCATCATCAGCCATCATAGAGTTATAGAACATGATAACCCCAACAGCTAATGACAGTTGTGCGAATTTTACTGCGAAGTCCTTTGGGTTTTTCACTATGTAATTGGCACCAACCCTAAAGCCCTGTATTGATGCATTTAGGTAGGGGATCATATTCTCACCTGCTTTAGCCCAAGACCCACCCTGAGCAAAGTCAATTATCTCCCTTGACGCAACAGCTGCTTGTGTTTTAATGGTGTCAGACTCCTCCTTATTCGGTCCCCTGCCGTTGGTCTTTACGAATTCATCAGTAAGGTCTGCTTTGGTTTTCTTATACACGGCAAGCCTAACGCCAACCTCAGAGTATTCCCCGAAAGTAGACATAGCATCACGGATTTTATTGAATGCCCCTACTCGTACAGAGCGAGATTCAAAGCCTTCTGTTGACAAAAAGTCCATACCCCCGCCATACTCAAGCCATTCTTTGAAGTCTTTGCTGTTAGACATTTTGTCGTGCATACCTCTGAATGCATCTCTAGATATCCTAAATAATGCAGGATATAGGTTATTGCCGTAGATATTAGTGAACATAGCAACATGCAATACATCCCTTGGGAAGTTCTTTACGGCAAACAATGGGTTAACCTGCGTGGCAAATGACTTCAAGATAGCTGAGCCAGTAAGAACCCTCATGACTCTGGCTACATTTGGACTTATCAGATGCCGCGTGGAGTCATACAATTGCTTTTGATAATCCTCACGGATGAAGAACTGATTTCTAACACCATCAACGAAGTAATTGACTGGCTTGAAGTTTTTGAGCTGTTTATTGGATATCCAATCATTAGCAGGGTCTTTAACAGCCTCTGATATAGCCGTGTAGGTTTTATTCCGCGCTACTCTTGAGAACACACTTTTAGCAGAGAATGCCAACAGCAACTTTGAATTCATCATTATCTCTGAGTCAGAGCCATTTTGCAGGGTCTTAATCTGAGCCTCATTCAATGCCAGGTCTTTCACATCCAAAGTTGTCTCCCCTTCTTCAAAACTAACAAACTGATCGAGGAACTTCCTAGGTTGATATAACAGTGATTTGAGATTGTCGTATAGCTCTTCAGTTATCAAGCCATTATCCCTCATAATACTCAACAGCTTCTTATAAGCATCGAAATATAAATCTGACCTATTGATTAGGTCGTTATACAATGCAGACCCAAACATTGACTCGTAATCAACGAGGTTGGCTTCAGCCCTCTCTTTGTTCAATGGGACTCCATTCTTATCTGATGGGTGCATGATTCGCGGCTTCCCTTTACTGTCAAAATCCTCATCAATCTGAATGATTCTTCGCAGTTGTATGATTTTATCCAGATATTCTGAATTCTCTTTATTGAGTCCATTATAGATGGGGCTGAAGTTTTCATCAATAAAAAACTTTGCTCTTGAACCAGCCCCTGCTTGAGCTACAAATAAATCTCGCGCATTTTTAAGATTAGCTTCAATTAGTTTCTTTTTAAGTGATGACGATCTATCAGCAAATCGAACAACTAAATTGGTGATTATCCCCCCTCTTTTTGACATAGCATCAAGGAGGGCTTGTGATTTGTCAAAAGCCTCATCTATCGGGGTTTGAAACATTATACTTGGGCTCCCCTCGCTGAATGTCCCTACATTTGATGTGGCTGATTTGATTTGGTTGGGGGGGAAAACAATAAAGCTGTCATTCTTTCCCTTTGGGGGGGAAATGGATTTTATGTCCTCTGGATATATAACCGCACCCTCATCAATGACTGCAATCTCCCCGCCGTAATTATTAGTATTTAGATCTATTATAGCATCATAACCTAATTGCTTTGCCGCCTCACCAAAATAATACCCATCTTCAATATCATTTAAGCTATAACTTTCCCTCTCCGCCCCCTTCTTGATTTGTTCTTCTGTATATATTTCAACGGCTCTATTGGCAACTTTAGAAAAATCAGGGGTATCAGTGTATACCGGATTGGATAGATTTAATCGAACCTCAGTGACATTCTCATCGCCAAACTCATACACAACATCTTCTCTTGATGGAGAAAAATATATCGCCTTACCCCATTGTATTGCATTATTGGGTCTAAGCCTACCTATTCTTTTTTTAGATGAGGCGTGATAGAAGACAGTACTACCATCAATGACAGTAGGGGTAATCTTTTTACCATCGTTCAAAGTTATTACCTCTCTTTCGCTTTCAAGGGCTTGGAACTTAGGCTGACTTTCAGTAGCTTCTTCTTCTATTTCTTTGCCAAATTGCTCAAACTCCCGTTTCATGCTTGTCATAAACTCATCTGCATCTCGAACAAGAATTTCAGCCGCAGATCCCTCTGATTTCCTTTTAATATCTTCAATTGCCTTGGAATCTATTGGACTATCGGCATAGTAAGTGAGACCCCCGATATACTTCAATTCTCCAAGAGATTGAATTTGGCTATTCTCGAAATTAGCAACACCCCCGATATACTTCAATTCTCCAAGAGATTGAATTTGGCTATTCGCGAAATCAGCAATAACTCCGATATACTTCAATTCTCCAAGAGATTGAACTTGGCTATTATTAAAATAAGCACTACCTCTGATATACTTCAATTTTCCAAGAGATTGAACCTGGCTCATCCTAAAATTAGCATAACCTCCGATATACTTCAATTCTCCAAGAGATTGAACTTGGCTCTCACTAAAATTAGCATCACCTTTAATGTACTGAAGGTTGCCTAATGACTGAATTTTAGTTCCGTTAAAATTGGCAGTTGTAGAAATACCAACAATATCATCAGCCCAAAGCATGCTTGTGTAGCGCAAATCTCTAGAGTCCATTGTATTATAGCCCAATCTAGACAAAATTAGACTTCCATTTTCATCATACTCAACTTCAATCCCCAACTCCTCAAATTTATCCAGCCTCCATTTTTTAGGACCCTCAATGAGCTTAACAACAGCCCCGTTTTTCACCTCAAATACAAAGTTGCCATTTTCTGTTGTTAGAGAGATTTCATCACCCTTGATGTAGTTTACTTTTTTTACATCCCCATAAAAAAAGCCATGTCTAGTTCTGTCAATGTTAGTGGCAGTCCCATCACCCCTATTGCTAATAACCCAGCCATCAACCATCCTTTCACTGCCCCTATCTAAAAGTGTAGCTACACCATTTTCCAAATAGTAGCCATCACCATAATACACCCCATTAGTTTCATAGATGTAATTGTAATATGCCCCATTAGCATCCTGAATAACACCAAATGGCATTTGTGCTGTCGACTGCTTGGTGTTTTTGTCTACACCAAACTTTTTAAACATCGCATCAGAAAGCCCCTCAATTAAATTATCGAAATCTCTACTGAATATGTTGTCAGGGCTGCCTATTTGGTGATTATATCTGCTTATCTCTTTAGTGCTGCCATTCGATTTATTTATCTGCAAAGAGATGACACTAGTGCTGTATGGGTCTAAGGCATTTGGCTCTAAGCCGTTTAAATTGTAAGTGCCATCACTATTTTTCCTCCCCTTCTTTTCTAAATATTTCCTCCACTCATCTGTTAGGTTATCTTGCGTCAAATCTTCAGCCGAAGGCGTTCCATCCGCATCATTTCTCACAATGAATGTTACGAAAGACCCTGAAAAGCGACTGCTACCAGGATTAAGAGTGCATATGTTATGTCCCGATTTGTAATAATGGAGAAAAGAATTTCTTGCATCATTTAAATTTGTTGGGTTGAATAGCGTATACCCAACTTCATTAAGCAAATCTTGTGGATTCAGCGTAGCTTTATCAACAACCTGCTCTAATTCCTTATTGAGAAACTTCTCGTACTCCTTGTAAATAACTATACTGCCAAAGTTGCCATTTCTTACGACATCGCCATTATTGTCTTTAACTAATCTTTTAGCAACAGATGATAAAGTGCCTTTGATGGGGAACTTTGATTTGGCGAAATCAATTAGCTTACTCGGATCTTGGACATTGCCAAATATTTCATACAAAGCCCTACCATCCTTCTCACCTAATGCCTTCTCAAATTTCTTCCTAGAGCTTGGGTCTATATTAAATCTAACTTGATTAAGGTACTTTGTGCCTTTGAGCAATTTAGACATCAACTCATTTATCTTGGCATCTATCTGATATGGGGTCGTTGACACTCCCCCCATCAATTCAGTCAAGGTTAAATCAGCCAATCCAGATGCAGACATCCCTTTGTAGTAGTCCACTCCAAATAAGTCGAGTATCGTATTGTAAAACTTTTGCGCTAACGCCTTTATATTTTGGTATATTGACTGATTGGTATATTTCTGCCAACCGTTTTTAGCTGCATTCCCGACTATTTTAGAGAAAACTTCATCGGCTACTTCGTCATCTGTTTTGAGATTGGAGTATAATGGGTTGCGCTTCACCTGACTCCACTCTGCCGTTTTCTTTACTGCCTCTTTAATGGAATTCCATAGCTGGGGATTGACCTTCATAACGACTTGATTGAACAAGTGCGTATGTTCATGAAGTAATGAGTTGACATCTAAGCCATTAATAAACATAACGCCATTAGGGAGGACAGCCCCATAGACATCACCATCATAAGACTTTAGGTCTAATTTCTCACCTGTGAACTTCTCAGATTCCTTTTCAAAGGTGTCAGCATCGACAATCTTGACATTCCCCTTAAAGAACTTATTCAGCCTCTTAGACAATGCAGTGAAATCATCCATTGATATTTCATCAGAGGCGGCTCTCTGAAACTTAGGCTGAGTCAAATAAGCAGAAACATCTACAGATTGCCTTGGCTTGGATGTAGGGATTCTGACATGAGCCTCATCGCCAAAAGTATCGTCAAGTTGTAGCTTCTCAATAGGAATCCTTAATTGTATCACAGCATCTCCATAGCCTTCCGCCTGTCCACTTTCTTTCGTAGAAAAGAAAAGGCCATCCTCTAATCCAAGCATTATGCCGGATTGTTCTATTTGCGCTTTTTTATCATCTGTCGTTCTATGATAAACCGTCACTAAGCCATCCGCGTCTATTTTGGCACCATTATCAAGCAGCTCATTAGATAAATCCTGGGCATTTAAGAGCGCATCCCCACTAAGCCTTTTGGATAATCCTTTAAAATTCGAAGCTGCCTTAGGTACAGGATTTCTGTACATTGACTCTTTTGTAGTGAAGTCTCTGTTTCTCCCCTTATTTTCAATAAACCCTAAATTTTTATAGAACTTCTTAAGCCTTTCAACATTACCTCCAAAAGAATCGGATGGTGTTAATAGTATCCTCTCATTATTTGCATCAGCATAATCAATGATTTCGTTCATTATTGAACTGCCAATACCAGACTTCCTGTTTTCTTTTGGGACTATGATTCTACTTAATGTAATTCCATCCTTACCCAAAGAACCAACTATATCTAAATTAACCCCATATTTAGTTGACAAGTAATCAGTAAATTTATTTGTAGACATTCCAGATAACTGGAACTTAGGTTGCGATGCTTCAATAGATTGAAACGCCTGCCCATAAGAATTGTCAAAAAATACAATTTGTTCTGCCCTAGACACATCCTCCGTTTTTTCAAGGGTTATCTCCCTGCGTTGTTCTGGCGTCATACCAATACGAGCTTCTACGTTTCTAGATTCTACTTCGCCAGCTGTTTTTACATACCTTTCATTTTGCTTTAAAATGTTTTTTTGGGTATCTTTATCTTTCTTCCATATTTTATCCCAAACCTTAGCCGCATCCAATATTGGCATTGATGCAGATTTTGAATAGTCCAATATCTCTTTATAAGAACTCTTTTCAGAGTCACTTAATTCATTGATATTTTCAGATAAAAAAGAATCATTTCCATCTCTTATAATCTGAGTTGATACGCCGATTTTATTATCAAGCAACTTAATCTCTTTTTCGGCAGCAACTTCATCCTGCATAGAGACACCATAATTCCCTTTTGCGAAATTCTCTATATCCTGTATTGCGTGTTGGATTTCATGGACTAAAATTAGCCTTAGCTTTTCTATAGTTAAATCTTCTTTTGCCTTAATGGCTATAATACCCCTTTTTCCTTCTTTGTAATAAGAACCTTCTGCTCCACCTAAAACATCCTGAAAACCAACTACTAATCTTCTCGATAAAATAACTGAAGTATTATTTAGTGATGGGTAAAAATAAAATAAATCTGAATCAATTAATTCATTTAAATCATATTGCTCTAAATTGCCATTTTTAGCAGATTTTATGACTTGATTTAAATCCTCTTCAAAGCGACCAATTTTTTTCTTAAATTCTAAATCCTGAATCTCATATCTCCACATCCCATCCTTCCCCCTCTCCCAACCAGTAGCCATGCGGATATTTTCGACATCCTTGCCATCATCCTCCATATATCTCGCAACTTGCAAATTATCGCGAACATCTTGAGTTAATTCAGCATTCTCTCCTATCAACTGAAACAATTCCTTTGCCCTCTTCTGCTCATTGGTAGGTAAATTAGATATTTCGCTTTCAATGCCCTGAAATCTAACCTTCGCCCTATCAACAGCACCACTCTCCTCCCCTTTCTTTGTAGTCTTTTTGTAAGGAGGTTGCTTCTGCCCCCTGCCAAGCTTCTCTGCAATATCATTGAAAGTCCTCGCTAACTGCTCAGCTGTTGGGGTGACATCAACATCACTGCCAATCATATTCTTAAAGAAGTCAAGGAAACTCTTAGTCAAACTCTTAATAACAGAATCCCTAATCTCAACAGATATCTCCCCACTCGAAATCATTGAACCTAATTCAGCCAAATACTCACTGTTGCGCTCTGGCTCTGGCTTACCCCTATAAGACTCCATAAACGCAATCATACGACCATCAAGAACAGGCAACTTCTTTATGGCATTCATCAAGTTGACAACCAACTTATCGGCAGACTTATCATCAAACACCTCAAGAGAGTGAAGTGCCTCATGATACCCCGTGTTGTCAAGCATAGCAGGTAAAAGAACGCTAATCTTTACATCACCTCCATCACTCATCATATTGACCCCACGATACAAAACACGCTTAGTGTAAGCATCAGCCCCCTCTTTTGTGTCAAACACCCTATTTGCGCCTGGTATTTTTGAAGAAACCTTAAATTTTCCATCAACTTCATTGATTTCAAATCCAAAGAGCTTGTTAGCCTCATCAATACTACCCATCACATCAATCTTCACAGTTCGCCCCTTAGCATCCAAAGAAGAGATGACATCAAATAGACTCTTTATACCACGCTCTACACTGGCACGATCTGTTTTATTCTGCTGAAGAAATTCATCTGTGTAATTGGATAGGGCATCCATCATCATCTTGTACGCCCCCGGTGCATTCTTTGCCGTGACCTTCATCTTCTTAAGCCTTGGCCTTACATTGAAGGCACTAGCCTGCTCTGTCCTCTGCTCGGCTACTTGCTCTTCTTGCGTTTGGCCAACATTTTGAAGAACTCCACCTGGCGCAGTCGCTTCTGTGCCTGCTCCTTCGACTGGTACTCCCCAAGGTTGCGCCCCTGCTTGGACAGCACCTTGTACTTGTTGTTTCTTTTGGCTATCATATTTACTTTCGATTTGTTTTAATCTTGCTACTGAATCTTTAACAGATTGAATCGCAGCAGACTTAGCCTCATCTGTTTTGAATGATGGCATACTATCAATCTGTCTGCGTATTTCTGAATTCAAAGTCATCGTTTCCTGAAGGTCTTCAGGGGTGTAACCTTGGAAGAATATGGCTGCACTATTCTTAGCCCTTCTAATCTCATTGTTGGCAACCCTCGCCCTATTCGTCAGCAAATCCCTCTCCACATCAGATAGACTAGGATCACTTAACGCCGCTTGAATCTTAGACAGCTCATCTGTTATCTTGATTGTAGTGAGCATATCAGAAGACAGTCCTATTAACGAAGGGGACTTGCTAATCAAGTTTATGCCTCCCCCCATAGTTGCCCCAATCAAAAAGCCATCTAATAATGAATTGGCATTAAACTTTCTGTCACCAAGGGCAATGCCTAAAGCCTGCTGTATGCCACCATCAAAGACTTCCTCCGCACCCTCAACACCCGCTGCCTTTAACATATCAACAGTCCCCCTGCCAATTGACTGCATAATAGAGGACTTAATCTGATTAACCGCTTGTTTTTTAGCTGCACCCCCCAAAAAGTACTCGCCAAATCCACCAACACTCTCTGCTATTGTAGAACCAACGGCACTACCAACAGCATAGATGAGCTTCTCCCCTGTGCTGAACTCTGGGTCGTCAAGAACCTCAGCATAGTTGGCACCTGTGTATAATGGTAGCGTAGTCGGTGCCATAGCCCTTGCCCTACCAGCAGCACCTGCAATCCACTTCGGAGTTCCCTTGCTAATCAAATTAGCAGTAATAGCCTCACCAGCTAAAGCCGACCCTTTCATAGTCCTAAGACCAATGGCGGTGGCGATAAGTTCCGGCATAGTGTGAAGCAAGCCTATAGCAATCCCCTTGCCTGCCGTAGAGAAATCACCCTCAAACAATGCTTCACTAGGACCTTTCTCATACTGCTCTTCAGTCATATCCCAGTTACTGGCAATCTTCTTTGTGTTCTCATTCCATTGCTCTGCCATGCCCTTGCCAAGACGAGAGATTGCCCCAGGCTCTAACGGAGTGTCCTTGAATGTCTTCTTGTAGTTTTCAGCCGTTTCCTCACCAAACACCGATGAATAAAATGCGTCTGTAGCGTCGTTAATAGCCCCCCCAAGAGAAACGATATCACCAGCAACCTTTTCAGTGCCGCGAAGAATTGTAGCAAGAAAGCCATTCTCCCCTCCAGGTTGTGATTGATAGATATAATCCATCCACTTCCTGTAATTAGATTCATCTGGCTGTGACTTTGCCTTGATATTCATCCTATCTCTAGCGATGTTATCAGTAAGCAAGCCCACATCTTTAGATGGGTCTATTGGAAGATTAGGGTAGAAAGACCTGTACTCTTGATAGTCTTTGCGAGCAGACTCTATCTCTTTGGGAGATAACTCCCCTTTCTTTGACAAGACATCATATATCCTGTTGGCTGTATTAATCCTCCTATTCGCCTCCTCTACTTGGCCATACAGCCCAGACGGGTCATTTGGGTCACCCTGACCCTTAACCTTGAACGGGCCGAACCCCGATGAAGATGGTGTTCTCCCCGAAATGGAAGGAGAAACCCCAGCTACGGATGGACTTTTTTTTTTAACTTGATTGTAATATTCCTGAGCCTGAAGAACCTGATTTTCACCAGCACCAGAATTGTACATAGCGGATGAGATTTCACTAAAATCAACACCCTTAGAAATGCCAGTATCTACTACTTTTTTTACCAATGGATCCATCTATTATTATTTGCGTAAATATTCTATCGCTTGGTCTGCGTTAAACCCAGAACCCTTTTCTAAAAGGTTCTTGCTATAATCCCTGATCAGATTGTAAACACGATTTCTATTCAATTCCTTAGTCATTGAAGATAAATATCTGTTATAATTGAATTTTGGGTCATTAGGTGATATGACATCTCCAGCTTCATCTTCAACAGTAAAGTACATCTTGCCGTTTTTGTCAAAGCCAAAATTCTTTATATACTGGGTTTCTTTGGTTTTCTCATCAAGTGAACCTGGTACAGAAACAGATACTGGTAATTCGTGACTGAAAACCACCCTTCGGATACCTTTAGCACCTCCTTGACCAGCACCCTGAATAAGTGGATTATCAATCCCAATAAAATCAAGGTAATCCCTTGTTTTTTCTGGAATGGCTGATCCGCCACCACCACCACCCGTTGCACCAACCTGAGCAGCAGGAATCATGCTCTCAACCCTATTTAAGACATCTTTCTTATATTTTTCAACAGCCTGCTTTGCCAATTCAGGATTCTTGTATTCATCCAAAATCCTCAAATACTCAGACCTAGACAATTTCTCTGGATCAAATCCAGCCCTACTAGCAGCATCTGAAATAAACACCTTCTCCATAGCCCCCGGAATAGCAAGCTCTTGAGTCAGCCAGTCATTAGAAAGCCTTATGAGTTTATCTTTATTGTAGGTCACTGAGCTGCCGAAATCCTGACGAACACCATTGGCATCTATGAAGTTTTGTAAAGCATTCTTAGCCATGTTCTCTGGATTCAAAACCTTGATGGTATTGTCAATCCTGTCAAGACCTAAAGCATTTAAGCCGGGTATGATTTCACTGCCAAAATAGGGGATATCCATAATCGGCATCTCCTTGCCATCGTAAGTGCCAACTATGATTCCATTCTCATCCACCCTCGGCTTGAATGACTGAATAGGCTTTATGCGCTCACTTAGGTTTATCTCTGAGTCTGGGGTGAATAGCTGTGGGTTGCGCCTAAACTCCTCAGCCTCCTGCTTCTTCTGATCGGCAATAGCCAACCCCTGGCCTATAACCTGACTGAACTTGCCCTTAAGTTCAAACATTCTGGCTTTATCCTGCTCAGAACCCGTTGTGTTGTAGTTTACACTTGCCTTCTCATACTCCTTAAAAAGCAATGATGCCGCCTCTCTAGCAGCAGGTTCAAGTGAGTATGCCTTATCGAGTATCCCGCGAGTTCCTTCTACATCAGAAATACGCTCCCGCTTTAAGGATTGCCTCTCTTGCTCTAGTTTAGCCTTCTCTTCAGCCTTCTCTTGCTGAGATAATCCAATCTGATACATCTGAAACGCCCTAGACGCAAGGTCTGGCATTTCAATGACATTCGTAGAGAAAGCCGCCATTACCCTTCAAACTTTTTAATGAGCGACCTAACATATGAGTGCAACTTGGACTTATCCCCCTGACTCACATATCTCTTGATATTTGACATTTGCTTGGGGTTGAATATGTACTCACCACCCGTTGCCTCACCTATCTTCTTGCCACCCTGCATCAAATCAATCGGGTTATTCTTGTGCGAGAAATCACCGGGTGTCTTCATAACAGATCCACCCTTCTTGTAGCCCAACCTCATATTCCTATACCTAGATGGCATCTGACCTTGCAAATCAAAGGCACTGGTATCTACTTTAGTGATAGTAGGATTATTAAATTGAGGGGATGTCCTTATTGATGTTGTAGAGCCTCCAGTAGCCGCAGCAGTCTTGCCTCCAACGCCTGGGGTTGTTAAACTCCCATTGCCTTTCAGCCCACCTATTGCGAGGTTCATACCTGCGCCACCTATCTGCCCTATCCCACTCATAATATTCTGCGTGGCTGCATTAACCCCTGCCTGTGCATTGGCAAGTTGAGTTTGGTAGCGTTGCTCTCTCATCCCCAGCCTATTCTCTTGCATCCCTCTTGTTCTCTCTTGTGCAGAGGCGAGGTTCTGTAATGCCTCAAGCTGTTGTCTGATTTGAGCATCAGCAACATTCTGCGATTGACGTGAAGCCTGCTGCGATGCCGCCCCAATTCCACCAAGCAATGTCCTACCACCTGCACCCGCAAGAGCCTCAGTAGTCCCTGCAAGGCCAGTGCGAATGGACTCAAGCTGCCTGTTCATTACATCCTGATTGTAGGCATCTTTATATGCCTGAAAGTACTCAGCAGGGGTTGTGATAGGGGCATTCAAATCAGGTGCAGACTTATTAAGCCTATCTAACTCAGTCTTAGCCTTCTTGCGCTGACCTATGCCATGGCCAATTTGAGCAGCACCTGCCCCACCAGCAATGATAGAGCCTATAAGCAGTGCACTCATAGGATCAATAGCGTACTTGACGCTATCGGAGGTAGTCTCAGGGAAGAGCAGTGACAGCCCCCATAAAGACAGAAAAACCGATCTTATCAGTAGTTCCTTGATTGGTATTTTCATAGTGCAAAGATATTATTCATTTCCTAATTCATTTGCAAGGTTAGACCTCGCAAAATGCATATTAATAGCGTAAATCTCAATTGGCTGAGTGGATGCAAACGTAGCCTCTATGGCAAAGAATGGTCCACGCATAACATCCCCATCAGTAGATGAATCAGAAACATTAACAACGATAACGCCAACGGGTATTGCGGTTGTATTCCCAGTAAATCGCAATGTATTATTGTCAATAATCGTTGCTTGTGTATATGTCGTAGTACCAGTAACGCCACCAGTAGTGCAAGTGATGAATGCTGTTCCCGATGTCTGGAATGGTATTATGTTAATCGGATTGCTGAAAACAAGCTGAAGATCACCCCCTACAACAGATGATGCAGACACAGTCCCTATGGCGTGATAATTCGATGAACCTGTGGTGCCTGAACTACGAGGGATGTCAACATAATAGTTACCCTCTTTGAGTTGAAACTCACCAGATGCAATGGCTCTCGTTGACTGATTCTTGTTGGAAATCACGACAGATGGGGCTGAATCCCCCTCTATGCTGATGGCATTAGCCACCTTAACCATAGAATTGTTTAGTGCCGATATAACCTTAACAGATGAACTTGCCTGAACACCGAAGAAGTTATTTCTCGTTGATTGGTCTGTGTGCCTATATATACTCCCACTTGCAAATGTGTACATATAGTTATCCAAATGCTCATAAGCCTCAGGGATGAAGGAATATCGGGTATTCCACACCTTGTCACTGGTGTCATAAGCGATAGTATCTCTTATTGCAGAGTTGCCACCTGATGCATTGACATAAGTTACAAGATATTCTGAATGCTGTGGGTCTATGCCACCTATAATCTTATAAGAGCCAGACGTGGAAACAGTTATGAAGCACTTATCTTGAGTGTAGGCATCCACCCCTGCTTCGCTGATGGCTTCAATGCCATCTGCACTGATGCGTATTGCCTTGCCTGCCCTCTTGTCTACAAAGTATGTCCTGCCATCATAAACCTGAACGCTTTCGGGGCTTTGTGTGCCGTAATCCCCTATATACACAGATTGAGTGCCGAGGTAATTATTTGACACGACTATATTGGCATTCCCATCCGAATACTCTACGAGGTTTCTGTTGATGGGGATGACTGAGGATTTAACATCATGCAGGACTGTTATGCTATCCCCATTGTCATGAATGTACTGAATAGCCCCATATCTGTTAGGTAGGTCTACGAAGTTTCCTTGAGATCCATTGAATGATGACAGCTTGAGTATTGATGAGTCTAAGGCGTAAGGCTCTGAATAGGTTATAGATGACTTCCTTTCAATTTGTTTTGCCTCTGGAGCAACAGCATTTGGCCTACCTACCCCAATATAATTAGACGAAAAAAAATCGCTTACACTCAAGTCTTCTACGAAATAATTGACATATCTTATTCCAGATACATTGGTTTTGTCAACATTGACGCTAGATGATACAAGGGGATTAAGCTTTATTTGTCTAGGTCTATAGTAACAGTCTCCATTAGATGTTTTAATAATTGTGTCGGAAAGCCCAGATACCTCTTGAACAGTCCAATCAGAATTAGCCAATCCACCATCAAGAAACGAAATTATTGTGTGACCACTAGCATTTACTTTTGAATTAGACACTGTCCTTGAGGCCTCAAGTGGAGTTGGCCCACCAGGTGCAATTATTTGAGTGAATGTAAATCTGTCTCCTGGGTATATCAGGACTTGACCAGTTATTGTATACGTTCCATTCAAAGCCGTCAGATTCACGCTAGGAAACACATAAGATAAATCACGAAGGCCTTTATGGTAATAATTGCCACCAGAAATACCTATATCCATAACTTCACCTATTTCTCTATAAACTAGGCTTGAGAATTGTGGAACAGGTCTGTATATTTCAACTATCGTATCATTATCCCATAGGTCAACTTGATTGACGACATCAGATGCACTAAACCCAGAATAGTTTTCACTCTTGATTATCAAAAAGTCTCCAGTCTCCCTATATGACTTATTTGTAGCTCCGCTGACATTTACTACACCGCTAGATGACACATATTCATAACCAACTATATCAAATACGACTTCATTTGGATATGATATACTGCCAGCACCATTTGGAGACACATAACTAACAACTCTTAATTTATCGCCCTCTGCATATTGATAGTCAAACTTAGCTCCTTTTGACTCCTTATATGAGCTTTGCTTGCCCTCAAGATGACGCATTGCAAGATAAATCTGCTTATCATTAGATGAACCACCAGTCACTTCAGCCCCTACAAAGGCTTCCGCAACAGAATAGCGATAAGCGTAGGAATATGACATATATGGTGAATACACCAACTGCCATTTTTTAGCCCAAGACGGGGGCTGGCTAGATAGTCTTAATAAAGCTGAAGATTGTCCAACCTCTCCGTTTGGCCTATCTCCTTCATTCGGGTTGTAAAATTCACCCAATTCATTTACCGCAGAACTTCGGTTGTAATTATCGTAGTAAACAATTCCAAATCTATGCCTTTGACCAGATTTGAATGTCGTATATGTATTATTTGATATGCCAAATGATGACGATATCTTGAATACTTTTAGGTTTGTCCAAGTGTGATTGTAAACTCCACCTATTGTAATCCCTTTGAAAGTAACTGGGTCTTCCGATAACGTAACATCTCGCTGCCTAATAGGGTCTCCACCAACTATAGATATCCTAGTTATCTGCGAGGTCTGCACGTTTAAAGCGGAAGAGTTTGGCGATATTCTAAATGTAATAACCGACCCAACGACAGATATACCAGAAACAGTTACACCTAGAGTGCCAGCAAAATAATAATCAAGTTGATCATAGGTAGGCGCAGTCCCAAGAGCAACAGATAAAGGATACGTCGGTGATATCTCTGCTAAATAAGTAGCGTCACTTAGGTTTTGTATAACTGATGATGCTAATGTAGCTTTATTAGCATATGCCCCTACAACAAACGTTTTTTGAATATTGAAAGATGGACTGCCTAAGTCGAGGCTGGATACACCAGATAATCGACCAACAGAAAAAGTGCTTCCAGAAGGAGAACCTGACGATAAAGTCAACTTATCAGAAGTAACCTGGAATGAAGCATTTATGGTTGTATTGTATGAAGAGGAATCTGGGAAATCTGACAGGTCTATTGTAAAATATACTGAGTTAACGGTTGTTGATGCAGTAACTGTGGTCCCTGTTGTTTCGGTCCCAAAAGAAAGTAATTTTGGGGCAGATGATTCGTGCAAAAAAGAGATGTTGCCAGACAATGTGGTATTGTCATAAAACTCTTTGTAGTTTCCATATGTTAGTCTGTTTCCTGATATAGCCTGGGAAACAGCCGATAATGGAACAGAGTCATACTGCTTGTTCATCTCATTATCCGAAACAGGATTACCAATGATTGAGTTTGTAAAGCTTATCGAGCCAGTTGAAAGAGTCCTATCATTTGGCAAATCCTTAAAAAAGGAAAAATTATTTAAAGTTCCCTCACGATATAAAATCCTTACTTTTGAGACATCGCCCTTTGAGTAATTGAAACCTATAAGTACGCTATTGAAAAGACGCTTCATATCGTCGGTTACATAACCGTCAACAAAGTTTAAGTAGTTTAACGCTATCTCAGAATAAGGGGAGATAGCAGATAACTCCCCATCTTCATAAACATATTGATAAGCAAACTGAAGTAACTTATCTGTTATGTTGTTGCTCGTAATAGAAGTATCAGAAGATACAGTCGCAATCGGAGGAGTTGGCGGAGGTGCCTTAATCGTAGTGATACTCAACAGCTTTTCAGCATCTGTGTAACTACTAACACCAGCAGACTTGTACGGATAACCACTAACGCCAACCGTATTAGCCAATGCCCTCGTAGCGTTAATCTTCTTCGGGTCTGTAACCCCATCAGTGAAGTACAACAGAACATCGCCATTCTCCTTAACCATACAATCCCCCTTCACAAATCCAGTAGCCGTAAAGCCTAAAACAGAATCCCTATAAACAAGCTTCGTTGTATTCGTAGCCGTTGAATACCTATAAACACTATGGTTATTGCTTGAGTTGTGAACAAAGTAAAATATCTCCCCAGTCTGCTTACACTTGGCAGTGCCTATAACCGTGTTAGTCCCCGATGGCAAGGCATCACCAGATGCACCAGTGGCAATTACAACATTGCCAAGGGTATTCTTCATGACACCAGCATTACCCCCCTCATCATCACTGGTTTGTATGTTCAAAGCATCAACAGCCTCAACAGCCTTAACGATAAGGAAGTCATCATCCTTGTTAAGATACCTCGGTATTAGCTTATCTATCGGCATTAGTACTTCGGAGATTGCTTAAAGTTCTTGCGGATAACCTTCAATGCCTCAGTCATATTAAATGACTTCAAACGAGAATTGGCAAGCCTACGCTCATTGTAATACTCAGCCCTGGCACGATTCTTCTCAACAGACGGAACGCTTGACTTACGCTCAATAACCTTGTAATAGATGTAAGCCCTTATAGCAGACTCAGCATAAATGTGAACGGAAGGGTTAGCAGAACGAGCTTCATCAGCAATGTACTCAATAACAACATAGTCCACACCATCAATGCCGTTGAGTTCAATCCTGTTCTGATCGTAATCCATCCTATACTCACCTGCATAATTGCCACCACCAAGGCCATACAAAGCCCCATAAGAATCGTTATCCAAGAAGTTTCTGAACAGATATGTTTCATAACCATAAATAGACTGATAAGCAGCCTCCTTGGCATCAGCATCCTCGCGCTCATACAACCCATCAGTGCCTGTTATGTAGTTCCCCGCTGCATTCGTCTTGTAAATCTGCGATATGTTGATGTTCTTATTCTCACCAAATACATAGACAAGGCCATCAGCACCAACAACACCAATCTTAACTAAGTCCACAAAGTCATCAGGCAAGTCTACACTCTGCAATGAGTGATTGACAGGCATCTTTAAACTGCGAACCACTTTAGACATATCAAAACCAATCTCCCTGATACCTCTAAGAGCATAGTTGCGAACTATAGTGTCGTTAACATCAGAGCAATAATCATCCCCCGATAAGGATAGAATGAAGTCGTTAACTATCTCATCTACTGTTACTAAGTTGCGTGACATTACTGCTGTTGTTGAGATTGTCCATTGGCATATGCATACACATCAGAATCCCTTAAATTGACACCAACCATTTTAGCTATCTCAATTACAAGCTCTGGGATGTACTGGTCAGGTAACTCAAAGTCCCTTGAATTAGTAGTGTTAAACACCTCAAGACTGCCTGCCGTTGTATAAGCATAAACAGGAGATGAAGAACTCCTGCTGCCATCTGTTGAAAGTAAACTTTGAGGGATTTTATAATACAGCACCTTAATCCTCTTGATGCTCAAAGGATAAACGGCAATCCTATCAGAAACAGATGCAATAGGCTTTGTTTCCGTTGGCAGAGACAACTTACTGCGAAGTATATACTCAACTTTTGCAGGATCATATATGACATCAACAGGAACAGAAGTAGTCGTGTCAAGAACAAAAGACCCAAAGGTTTTCATCGATATGAACCTGCCAATATCTGTTGGTTTTGTGAAGTCCTGCGTAGCATTTGTTTGTGTGATAGTGGACTCCTTGACAAGAAGTGATAAGTCCTCTCTAAGGTTTTTTAGCTTAGCCGTTTCTCGATCCCCAGACATCTGCCTACTCCTAACAACATTGCCAGCTGTCATTTCACTGCCAAAGAGCTTATTAAACACTGCAAGTTGTGCAGGCCCGGCAAAGTTGTTGAAGATAGCAGGGGTGATAAAGCCTCGCTGATCTTTATTGGCAAGACTCTTTAAGGCATTATAAACTGTTAATACACTAGCCATAATTAATGCAAATATAGAAGAAAAAAAGAAAGGGGATTTTCACCTAAATGAAACCCCCTTTAACTGGAATATAATGTAATGATTTGTTATTGGCTGTGCTTCTCAAGCCTTTTTAGGATTTCAGCGTGAACCAAGGCCCCCTTGTCAATCAAGCAAAACTTAGACATAACTTCAATTGGATCTTGACCAACGGGAACGGCAAGGATGAGTCTGTTTGAGTCAACCCAAAAGATGCCATCTTCTGTTGTCTTGATGATGCTGTGCTGAACAGCCAATGAGATAGATGCCCTCATCTTAATCATAGGATTGTCAAACATAGCAATGAAGTTCTTTGGATTAGACTTAGCCTCAACCAATAACTCCCTGCGGATATCTTGATTGCGCTGGTCTATATCAATGCCAAGGTATAGGATGACTGGTAATAATTCATCAATGGATTTATCGCGAATCAAGCTGATGGCATCGTGTATCAAGAACTCATCCTGAAGCAACGTATCAGTCTTGCGCTGATTATTAATCTCATAGAATATATTACCACCGTTCTTAACATTCCCTGGGTGGGCATCAAGAAAGTCTTGTAGATTTGGCTGACTAGTAGGAACGCCAAGCATCTTATCTCTAAATATGATGTGCGCCCTCATAGCATTAACAGACTGCTGATCAACAAAGATAGATGGCTCGTTTGGAGCATAACGGATAGAACGAACAGTATCCTTCTCTTTGTCGTAAATGGTGATGTTGCTTTGGTTTAACTTAAACCATATGCCACCCCCTTCAACTAAATGGTAGATCTTCTGCTGTCTACCGGTAGGTGGCTGATACTCTTTCTTCCTCTTAGGAACGAAAACCGGTAGTGCGTCAATTTGAGAGGCATCCGGGGCGAGAATCTCATCGGATTCTCTTTGTACTACATGTCTTGGCATATTGAATGAAATTAAAAGATTTTTATGAATCGAAAAAAGTTAGTTAACCGAAGGGGGAGGCTTTGAACCCCCCCCTTGATTAACATTACAACTATGATCTCTTGATGAGAACGTGACGGTTAGCCGCACGAACACACAAGGAGATTTCAGACAGATAGTTGAACTGAAGCACGTCTAATGTGGAGTTTGAAGCCCCCATAAACGAACCAGTTAACCAGTGCTGCATCTCACGAGAAATTCCATTTGTAGACTTGAAGTTAATCTCCAAGGGGAAATCACGATTTCCAGTCTTGGGGTCAACAACAGTTGCCATAGGAATCATAACGCCACCCCATCCTGCACCACCTGCCGTTCCTGTTACAGAAGCAGGGTTGCCGAGAAGTGTAGGCTCATTCAACAGCTTCCAATCGTGCTTGTGGAAGGTGTAACCACCACGACCAAATGATTTGAAGCCTAACTCAACTGCCATAGCAGGATTGTTGTTGAATGCACCAAACTGAGTGTTAACACCAGCAGTAAGGCCAGTACCTGCAATACCGCGAGCAATCATATCATCAATGGCCAAATCTTGCAGACGATCTACATACAACGCATACTCTGGACCTGCACCATTGCGATCAAGTGCAGTCAAAATAACGTCAATGTCAGTCAAGTCATTCAAATAACCATTCGTTACGATACCACGATCCTCAATGGCGGAGAAGTAACCCTCTGAGCCAGACAATGTGCCTGATGCAAAAGTGCCAGTACCCGCGCCAGTGTTCTTAACGCCAAGCATCAGCATCATCTCACGCTTGTCAAGGAATCGCTTGCGCGTGTCAGACTCACCCTTGATAAACCAACGATAATCGCCATTGCCTACATCAACCCAGCCAATGTTAGTTGCCTGAGATCCAGTAACCTTGAAGATTTCCTTGACAATCATATAGGAGTTAGTCCTACGAATCAAGTTAGACTCAAGATAGCTTGAAGGCTGGTCTGTGCCTTGAGCATACAAATTACCGATGATAGGTAGGTTGTATACTTCCCCACTAGTTACAGCTGCCAATGTTCCACTTGTGAATGACTGAAGCGTAACAGAGTTAGCACCAGTTGCAGTAACAATGGCTCTTTGAGTGTTGTTCCAAAGAACAACATCATTCAAGCGAGCGATGTTGCCAGCAGCACCAGGAGATCCACTGACTGTTGATGTTACAAATGTACCAGAAACAGCTAATGTTGCACTAGCCGTAGCAGAAGCGACGGCAGTAATAGAAAGAGTGGGGTGGAGGCGAGTCTCTTCCCACCAAGTTACCTCATCGGCAGTTCCTGCTGTTTTAACAGCACCTACCAATTGAAGGAAACCAGTAATACCCTGATCGCCAAAAGTCTTAACAAGGTTAGGGCGATTGTCAGGCTTGTTTACATTGTTGATAAAATCACCCAAGGCAGTATACCTATC
>SXGU01371564.1_pt1 | contig 28794 bp, 25 predicted proteins | sample 3174531 | NCBI WGS metagenome assembly SXGU01 (sample SAMN11356863, study PRJNA531348) | freshwater metagenome | isolation source: freshwater sample F1-140 | place: China: Fuxian Lake, Yuxi | collected 2017-12-25 | reverse complement strand
GGATTGCCGATGCAGTAGAGATAGCCGACGGGCACATGGATCCACAGGTAGTGATCATCCCCACCCGCCTCGAGCAACGCCACGCGCACGCCAGGATCGGCAGACAGCCGATTGGCGAGCAGGCAGCCGGCCGTGCCGGCACCCACGATGACGTAGTCGTACTCTCCCAGTGCTGGTGCCACGCTTCCCCCGGCAGTGCGCGTCTTCGGCCTGCATCGCCGGGCATCGACAGCGCGCGACGCCGGCCAGACGACGAAGGCCGGCAGTCTATCGCGGCGTGCGCGCTCGACGGTGCCCACAGCAGAGGGAGTGCCCACCGCAGAGGGAGTGCCCAAAGCGCAGGATGTGCCCACAGCGAAGAGACTGCGCGCCGCATGAGCCCATCACTTGCCCACGACCTGCGCAGCCATCAGCGCATGCACGGTCTCGGCATCGAGGCCGAGCACGTCGAGCAGCACGTGGTCCACATGTTCGCCGAGCAGCGGCGCGCGCCGCGTGGGTGGGCGCATGCCGTCGCCATCACGCAGCGGCAGCGCGGTGTAGCGGCGATGGCCCGCGGTCGGATGCGCAACCACCGGGAATGCGCCCGCCGCTGCCGCTGAATCATCGCTCGCGAAATCCGCTCCGGTGCGAACGCGGCACGCGGGCACGCCGGCCGCACGCAGCAATGCCTCGATCGCCGCGACCTCGCGCGGCGCGGTCCAGCGCGCGAGCGCAGCCTCGATCACAGCCACATGCGCGAGCCTGCCTGCTGCGACCTGCCATTCGACCTGCGATGCGTTCCCCTGCGTCAGTTCGGTACCGACGACAGCGCAAAGGTGCTGCCACTGCAGATCGTCTTCCACGGCGATCGCGATCCAGCGTTCGTCCCCGCTCGCCGCATCCGGCGCACAGGGGAAGCAGCCGTGGGGCGCCATGTCCGGGCTGCGATTTCCCTGTGCCGGCGGCGCGTCGCCGGAGATGAACTGCGCCAGGTAGCGATCGCCGATGAGGTAGGCGGCAGCCTCCACCTGTGCCGCCTCGAGGTAGCAGCCCTCACCAATGGCCTCGCGCCGCAGCAATGCCGCCAGCACGGGCACGAGTGCCTGCTTGCCGGCGATGTGGTCCGGATGGTTCAGCGTCGTGCCCACCGGATAGGGATCGTCGGGATGTGCCCACTGCGCCGTCACGCCCGAGAAGGTCTGCAGGTTGGGCCCGTAGGTCTGGTAGTCGCCGTAGGGCCCGTGCCCCAGGCCCTGGGAACTCAGGTACACCACGTCCGTGCGCAGCGCCCGGACGGCGTCGTGGTCGAGCCCCCACTTGCCCACCACCGGCCCGCGCATGTTCTCCATCACCACGTCGCAGTGGCGCGCGAGCGCGCGCACCAGCGCAACGCCGTCCGGCTGGCGCAAGTCCACCGCGAGGCTCTTCGTGCCGAGGTTCAGCTGGTTGAAGGTGGCGCAGTTGTTCACGTCGAGGTAGCCGCCGAGCCCGCTCTGGCGCAAGAAGTCGACATGCACCATCGACTCCACCTTGATCACCTCGGCCCCGAGCAGCGCGAGGTGCGATGCCGCCTCGGGCACCACGGCGCCAACGCCGAGTTCGAGCACGCGGATGCCTGCAAGCGGTCGCGCCGGATCGCACGCCGCACCTGCCGGTTCCGCAGCCGGGCGATGCACGGGCGCCGACGCAAGCCACGCCCGCGCCTCGTCCACATGCTCGCCAAGTGCCGGCGCAGGTTGCACCGTCGTCTCGAGCACCGCGGGGGAAACACGCAGCGGTGGTCGCATGAGGTCCATGGGACCGAACTCCGGGTCCTGAACCTGCACGAACAGGCCGCGCGCCTGCACGTGGCCGTCTGCACGGAACTGTGCGAGCGAATTCACGGGCGTGATCGTGAGCCCGAGCCGCTGTCCCGCATGGAACAGGTCGGCGACGCTGCGGCCACGCGTGAACTCGCTGCACAGCAATAGCAGCGCATCGCTGTTCGCCGCCCGGACCGCGCCTTCGCGCCACGGCCCCTCGACGAGATCGTCGGGGCTGCCCAGCAGTTCCACGAACGCCTGCCACTGCCGCGGGGTGGCGGTGAGCACGCGCACGTAGCCATCCGCACAGGGATACACCGGATAGGGCCCGGGGCCGAGCCGCGCCGAGGCCGCACCCTGGCCGGCGACCTGCATGCCGTAGTCGAACAGCGGCATGGTCCAGGGCGTGATCGCCGCCACCGCGGCTTCCTGGTAGGGCACCTCATAGCGCACACGCGGCACGCCGCGCCGGCGCGCCAGCGCCGCCACGAGCGCCAGCCACGCCGCGTACACGCCGGTGCCGTCGTGCGCGAGCCACGAAGGTGCGTTGCAGGGCGGCTGGTGTGGCCAGCCGCTGGAGGCAAGGCCACCGCTTGCCGCGAAACCGACGATGGAGGAGATGCCGAGTCCTTGCGGATCGCTGACGGTGACCTGCACCGCCGGGTCGGCGGCTCCGACGACAGCATGCAAGGGCGATGTTGCAACACTCAGCACGATGTCCGCGCGCCCGCACAGCGCCGTCAGCAACGCGCGCGACGCGGCGTCGTCCACATCGATGGCGAGACTCTTCTTGCCGCTGTTGCGGGCGAGGAACGGGATGCTCGCGCGCGTCGAGTTCGGGCTCGCACCCGGAACCCGAGGCTGCCGCTGCCGGGTGCTCGCGCCTTCGGGCGGCTCCAGCAGGAAGACGGTGGCGCCGAGTCCCGCGAGGATCTGCCCTGCGTACTCGGTGAGTGGATGCGCGACCTCGAGCACCGTGAAGCCCGCGAGCAGTCCTGTCATCACGCTTCCTCATCTGTCTGCGATCTGTCAACGGACAGGGCCGACGGTGGCATCGCCGGTCCGAATGGGCAACCCGGCATCAGGTCGCAGGCCACTGCGATGCGATCGCGCCTGCACGCGCGGTGCCGGCGATGCGCGCGGGCTGTGTTTCGTGCCTGCGCAAGGTAGTTTCACCCTCGAACATCGGCACACAGTGTTGCAGGGAGAGGTAGACGCATGAACGGCCAGCAGATCGATCTTCGAGGCCAGGTGGCGCTGATCACCGGTGCCGCCGCAGGCATCGGGAAGGGCATCGCCCAGGTACTCGCCGCAGCCGGGGCGCGGGTGGCGATCTGCGACATCCAGCCGAAGGTCGTGGACGTCGGCGAGGAAATTGCGGCGGCCACCGGCCAGGACGTGTTCGCGACGACGGCGGACGTGCGCGAGGCCGAGGATGTAAGGCGCTTCGTGGACGCGACGGTGACCCGTTTCGGCAGGCTCGACATCGCCGTCGCGAACGCCGGCGTGTGGCGCCCGACCGATCCGCTCGCCGACGACTGGGCCAAGGCGCAGGCGGAGTGGGACCTGATCGTGGATACCAACCTGCGCGGCGTGTTCCTCACCGGCCGCGCGTGCATCCCCCATCTGGTCGCCGCCAGCGGTGCTGGCGGGCCCACCGGTGGCAGCAACTCGAGCGCCAACCTCGTGATCATCGCCACGGACCACATCTGCCCACCGCCCGGCCATGCCACGGGTGGCGGCACGCGGATGGACATCTACGACGCCTCGAAGTGGGGGCTGGTCGGGCTCACCCAGTCCTGGGCGAAACGCCTGGCCGCCAGCGGAGTGCGCGTGAACGCGCTGTGCATGGACGCCACCGACTCGGAGATGGTGCGCTTCGCCTCGGGGGCGGCGGCGACGCCGGAAGTCATCGCGCGCTGGATGCGCCCCGAACAGATCGGCGGCCTGCTGCTGGACCTGCTGGCCGAAGGCCCGGGCGGACGCAGCGGCGAGAACATCGGCATATGGATGGGTCATCCCATCGCGTTGCCAGCCCGGCGCGAGGTGCTGCCGAGCCGGCATCCCTAGCGCCTGCCCGCCCAGCACGCTGCCACAAATGCACCAGATCGCGAGCGCGGAATTCGTCTTGCGAACTGCGTCCAGACGCCCACCTCCTCGCGTAGAGATAGGCACGCAACAAGAAAGCGCCAACAGGGAGACAACATGAAACGGTCACACACTCGCTTCGTCACGGCCGGTGCCTTCGTACTGCTCGCCGCCGCCAACCCCACCTTCGCCGCGGACCACGCAGAGGCACCGGGCGTGACTGCCGACCCGGCGGCCGACCTGACCGACATCTACGTCTGGACCACGCCCGACACGACGCGCCTGAACCTCATCCTGGGTGTGCCGGCCGCCGCGTTCTCGGACGCGGTGCAGTACGTGCTGCACGTCGAGAGTTCAACCGCCTATGGCAGGCCGGGTACGACGCTGCGCGTGATCTGCACCTTCAATGCCGCGCAGCAGGTGAGCTGCTGGGTGGGCAACTCGCTGGACTACGTGAGCGGCAACGCGAACGTGCCCGCCGGCATCGTCAGCCAGACCGGGCGCACGCGCGTCTTCACCGGCCGCCGCAACGATCCGTTCTTCTTCAACGTCGACGCCTTCCGGCGGACCATCGCCACCGTCAAGGCAGCGGCTCCCTCGCTGACCTTCGACGGCGCCGGCTGCCCGGTGCTCGACACCGCCACCTCCAACGCGCTCATCGCCTCCCTGCAGGACGGCGGCGACAGCTTCGCGCTCGGTAGTGTCGCGGCGATCGTGCTGCAGATCGACAAGTCCGTGATCGCGCCGGGGGGCAACATCGTTGCCGTCTGGGGCGGCACGTACCGCCAGTGAGAGCACGCGCCATGACCGACCCATCGATGAGTATCCGATCCGAGGCGCGCACGGGCCTGCAACTACTGTGCGTCGCCGTACTGGGGCTGCTGCTCGCCGCCTGTGACAGCGGCGGCAATGGCGGTGAGCCTGCACCACCGCAGACCGACGCCCAACGCTTCAATTTTCCTGCGCCACCACCGCAGTTTGCCCGCCAGATCGACCGCAATGGTCGCCCTGCGGTCGCCACCGCACTGGTGTCCCCGTTGGCCGACCCCGGCCCGCGCGGTATCGAGCGTGACGCCTACAACGCTGCAGCCCAGTCCAACTGGACACGCTTCAAGGACAACATCCGCGGCAGCCTCGCGATCTACGACGGCCTGGATGCGCAGTGCGGCAACCAGGTGCTCGCGGCCGCTGGCAGCAATGCGCCAGCACGCTACGAGACGCTCGCCAATGCACTGGCAGACGATCGTCTGTACGTGAACGCCGCGAGCGGTGCATGTTCGCAGTACCTCGCCGTGGAGTTGAACGCTACAGGCGTCGTCGCCAACACCGACTGCGGCGGACGCACGCCGCGCGAGGACGTGATCGACGTTACCTACACCGCGCTGGCCAACAACCTTGTGGTGGCTGTGGGCGATGGCGTGCCTTCCGACAACGTCGCGCAGAGCGACACGGTGTTCCCGTTCCTCGGCGAGCCCACGCCGCCGCCTGCGGTGCCCGCACTGCTCGCACGGCAGATCGATCGCAACGGTCGCCCGGCCGTGGCCACCGCGCTCATCGCACCACTCGCCGATCCCGGCCCGCGCGGCGTGCAGCGGGACGCGTACAACGCCGCAGCACAGTCGGCCTGGAGCACGTTCCGCGACGAGATTCGCAGCAACCTCGCGATCTACGACAGCCTCGACACGATGTGCGGCAACCAGGTGCTCGCCACACCGGGTGGGACGACACCGGAGCGCTACAACACGCTTGCCGGAGCGCTCGCCGACGACCGCTTGTACGTCAACGCTGCCAGCAGCACCTGCGTGCAGTATCTCGGCGTGGAGCTGAACGCGACCGGCGTGGTGGCGAACGGCGACTGTGGTGGGCGCACGCCACTCGAGGACGTGATCGACGTGACCTATACGGCGCTGGTCAGCAACCTCGCCGTGGCGGTGGGCGACAACGTGCCCAGCGACAATGTCGTGCAATCGAACACGGTGTTCCCGTTCCTCGCCCCCCCGTCGATGTAGCAGGCGCTGCCGTGTCTGTGCAGCGGTCGCGCGCAGACGTTGCGAGCGAGAGACGCAGCGTCGGCAGCCGGATTCGCGGCAGGCTGGGGTCGCCACCTGGCGCGACCACCGCCACGCCGCGCGCGCTCGTGGTCTGCACCCTGTTCGCACTCCTGCTCCCGGGGTGCGGGCAGGATGCGGGTCAAGGCACGGGCGCGGGAAGTGGCGACGCCACGTCGGCTGCGCAGGCCACCGCGGGCAGCACGGGCGCACCCGCGCCCCCCGGTCTGGGCGTGCCGGCGACGGCACCCCCACCTGCCCGGCCAGCTGGCCTGCCCACGGCGACCTCCGCGAGCATTGCGGAACTGAACCTCGATTTCAGCGTTGCCCAGGGCCGCAACTTCCTCCGCCAGCAGCCCCGTGCGGGTGAGGCCGCCCGCGCGCTCGTCGCAGTGCTTCTGCTGCGAGCGCGCACCCGCAACACCTTCGTCGAGGACTTCGACGAGGCACTGAGCGTCGCCAGGGCGATCACACGCGCGAACGCGGAATCACCAGACGGCTGGCTCGCACTCGCGAGCGTGCAGGTGGCACTGCATCAGTTCACTGCGGCACGGGAGAGCGTGGCCATGGCAGCGACGCGCGGTGCCGCCGTGGAGGATGTGCAGGCACAGCGCAATGCCATCTCGCTCGCCCTCGGCGAAACGCGCACTGCAATCGACGAGATCGCAGGCGCCGCAAGAACCCGCCCGACCTATGCCACGCACAACGCACATGCGATCGCGCTGCAGGAACTCGGCCGCGTGGCAGACGCAGACAAGGCCTACGCTGCCGCGCTCGCGGCTTACGACGACGTGTCGCCCTATGCGATCGGCTGGGTGTTCTTCCAGCGCGGCGTGCTGTGGACCGACGTGGACGATGCGAAGGCACGGCAGATGTACGAGTACGCACTCACCTACCTGCCTGACCACATCACGACGAACGTGCACCTGGCAGAGCTGGAACATGCGGCGGGCGCAACGGCGAAGGCACTCGCGCGCATGGAACGCATCGTCAAGCTCTCCAGCGACCCGGAACCCATGGGCTTCCTGGCCGAACTGCTGGTTGCGAGCGGGCGCACCGGCGCGGCACAGGCCTGGCGATCGCGCGCACGCGATGGCTACGCCGTGCTGCTGGACAAGCACCGCCTCGCGTTCGTCGATCACGCGTCCGAGTTCTACGCCGGCATCGGCGCCGACCCGGCGCTGGCGCTGCGCCTCGCCGAGGAGAACCTGGTGAACCGGAAGACGCGCCGCGCCTACGACATCGCGCTGCAGGCTGCAGACGCCGCCGGCGCGCAGGCACGCGCATGCGCGCTCGTGGCCGATGCACGCGCCCGCGGCTTTGCGATCGAGCACGCGGGATGTGCCGGCTGATCACCCGATGAGCGCGCCAGCGTCGCTGCATGACGCCTGGCTTGCAGCGCTGCTCGGCAGCGCGTTGCCGCGCGAGCAGCGATCCACCTGTGATGACTGCGCCATGTGCGGCCCACCCGGCGAGCCGCCACGTCACGGCAACTTCGACCGCGACGTGAAGTGCTGCAGCTATCACCCGGACCTTCCCAACTACCTCGTGGGCGGCGTGCTGCAGGACGCGAGCGCGCGCCGCGACGACATGGCTGCCGCGATCGCACGCGGCATCGGTGTGTCACCGCTCGGGCTGGCGCAGCCGCCCGCCTACGCCGCGGTGTATCGCGAAGCAGCCGCCGCCTTCGGTACCGCGCATGCGCTGCGCTGCCCCTGGTACGTTCCCGGTGGCGCGAACGCGTCGTCCACGGCGGAATCCGCAGCCGAGCCCGCCGCCAGTGCGGCAGCGATCACGAGTGGCCAGTGCGGCATCTGGCGCCACCGGCCCGCCGTGTGTGCCACCTACTTCTGCAAGTTCGAGCGTGGCGCCGTATCGCAGGCGTTCTGGACGGCCACGAAGGCGCTGCTCCTGGAGCTCGAACTCGAGGTGAGCCTCTGGTGTGCCACGCAGCTCGACGCCACGGGCGGCCTGCCGAACCATCGTGGCCGTGCCCAGGGCGGCATCAGCACCGCGGATCTCGACGGTGGCACCGACGACGCCAGCCGGCGCGCCCAGTGGGGCAACTGGTTCGGCCGTGAGGCTGAGTTCTTCGTTCGGTGCGCTGAGCTCGTCGCCACGCTCGGCATCGACGACGTGCTCGTGCTCGCGGGCCCGCGGCTGCGCGTGCTAGCCGATCGCCTGCAGGCCGCACACGCGGCGCTCTCGTCACGCGTGCTGCCGGAGCGGCTCGCGCTTGCACCGATGGTCGTGCAGTCGGAGGCACCGGGCCGCATACGCGTTGCCACCTATCTGTCCTCCGATCCGCTGGTGATGCCGGTGACGCTCGGCACGGCCCTGCTGGGCTTTCACGGCCAGACCGTCGCGGAAGCGAACGCCGAACTTGCCCGCACCCAGGGCATCACTCTGGGCGCAGGATTGCTGCAGCGGCTGGTGGACTTTCGCGTGCTGGTGCCTCCGGCCACTCTCTCGCAACCCGCGCCCTCGCAACCCACGCCCTCGCAACCCACGGGCGTGCAGGTCGCGACGGACGACAGCCCGGGAGACTGATGCCGTGGGCGCGGTCCACGCTGCAATGCATGGCACAGCGATCATCTGCGCGCATGGCCACGAGCACGCCACGGCCATCAGACTTCGGCCATCATCCGTTGCCTCCAACTTTCGCATCGGAAGCCCGCGTGAACACCCCGGACCCCGCCCTGCTGCTGTTCGCGAACGATGCCTTCTACCGCGCCTTCGCCCAACGCGACTTCGCCGCCATGGACGCGCTGTGGGCGCGCGAACATGCGCTCATGTGCCTGCACCCGGGCTGGCCGGCACTCTTCGGGCGCGAGGATGTGCTGGGCAGCTGGGAGCGCATCCTCGGCAATCCGCAGGCGCCGAAGATCAGCGCCTACGGCGCGCGGGTGCTGCACTACGCGGGTGTCGCGGCCGTGCTGTGCTACGAACAGCTCGAAGGCGGCGTGTGCGTGGCGACGAACGGCTTCGTCGTGGAAGACGGCGAGGTGCGCATGGTGTGGCACCAGTCAGGGCGCTGCGATGCGCCGCCGCCGAACCTCGATGCCGGCCCGGCCTGGCAGTGATTCGCGCACCAGCGGGCGCGAATCACGGGCTGGTCATGCGCCGCGCGGCGGCCGCGGAAACAGCACGGGCGTGCGCGCCTTGTAGGCCTGGTACTCGGGATCATCACCCCAGCGCTTCTTGCCGCGGGATTCGAGCAATGGCACGCCGCTGATGTAGTTCAGCAGCACATACACGAACACCGGCGAGATCATCGTCACCCAGCGCCAGCCCGACAGCGTCTCCGCCGCGATCAGCGCGATGCCGACCCACAGCGTGATCTCGCCGAAGTAGTTCGGCTGTCGCGACCACGCCCACAGGCCGGTCGGGAGGAAGCGGCCGTTGCTCGCCGGGTCCTTCCTGAATGCGCGCTTCTGCGCGTCTGCAATCGCCTCGACACCGAAGCCGAGCACCCAAAGGGCAATGCCCGCAAACGCCAGCGGCCCGAGCGGCACGGCCTCTGCGCTCGTGATCGCGGCAAGCGCCGCCGCCAGCGTGAGGAATACCCACAGGCCCTGCAGGGTCCAGGTCAAGAGGAACATCGGGAACGAGTACTTCAGCGCGTCGAAGCGACCATCCGAGCCATCCTGCTTCACGCGCACGAACAGGAAGCTGCCGAGCCGCAGCGCCCAGATCATCACCAGCGTTGCGATCACGAAGGATCGCGGGTCACCACTACCCGCGAAGAGCGCGAGCAGCGTGAGCGAGAGATAGGTGAGCGAGCCCGTGAGGTCGAAGTAGTGCTCGGTGTGGGCGATGAACGAGGGCACGAACACCACCCACTGCACAACGTAGGCGAGCAGCCCGCACAGGGCGAACAGCGGCAGCCCGTGCCAGGCGATGCTGCCGTGGCTGCCGGCCCAGGCGATGCCCAGCCCCACGAGAACGGCCACGAGGGCGCCGCCATAACCCTGCACGCTGTTGCCCATCGAATTCCCCTGCAGCCGCTCGTCAGGCGAGTGTGGCGGCATCCGTGCGTGTGCGGAAGAGCGTGGTCGCGGACAGGCGGCTGCCGCACTCAGTCCGCCATCTGCGTGAACCCGCCTTCAGCGGCTTCCGCACTCAGTCCTCCATCTGCGAGAACCCGCCTTCGGCGGCTTCCGCACTCAGTCCTGCAGGCGGATGGCGACCTCGGTCACCCACTTCGACACGTCCGGCTCCGCATCGGGCTCGGTGACATAGAACTCCAGGTGCGCACCGCCAGAGGCCCGGCCATCGACCGGAGCCGCCGCGAGCCGGTGTGCGCCCAGCCAGTCGTGCAGTGCGGCATTCGCCGAGTACACCTGCGCGAAGTCACCGCGATGGATGAGCACGGCGTAGCGCCCCTGCGGCAGTACGTCGGGCTGCACTCGCCCGTCGCCCTCGACAGGGGAGGGCACGGCAACGCCGACGTCGACGTCGACGGTCATGCCTGCCTCGAGACTCATCGCGACGTAGCGGAAGAAGGGCGGCCCGCAGGGCGCAATGCCCCGGGCCGCGAGCCAGCCGAACAGCTCCGGCAGCAGCGGCGGCAGCCGCGTGCCGATCTCGGGCTGGCGCACGCCATCCACGCTGATGCGCACGCAGTGCTGGCTGGGACGTGTCTCGATGTGCGGGGGCAGGTCGACTGGCATGTGTTGGTGCTCCGATTCGAGCGTGTGTGCAAGCATGTGTCGGGTCACGTGGCCGGGAGCATCCTCGCAGGCGCTGCGGGAACGGGCCTGATCCAGCGTGCTCAATCGCCCGCGATGGTCAGCATGCCCCGCAGCCGCAGTTCGCAGGCGTTCGAGCCCACCTCCACGCGTACCGGCCCTGCATCCACCTGCCAGCCAGTTGCGGTGTGGCGCGCAAACCGGCGCGCCGGCAGGGAGAGCACGACCTCGCGCGACTCGCCCGCGGGCACCATCACCTTCGCGAACGCCGCGAGTGCACGCACGGCCATGTCGGCGCGCGGCCTCCCGTCCGCGGCCAGTGGCGTCACGTAGAGCTGCACCACCTCGGAAGCATCGCGCGCGCCGACGTTGGCGAGCAGCAGCCGCACCTCGGTCTCGCCGTCAGGGCCGATCACCGCGTCGCGCAGGCGGAGGTCGTCGTACTCGAAGCGGCCATAGGTGCGGCCGAAGCCGAACGGCAGCGCCGGCATGCGGCCCGCCCGTTGGTAGCCGCGATAGCCGATGTCGATGCCCTCGTCGTAGGTGACCTTGCCATCGCGCGGTGGATGGCTGGACATTCCCGGGGCCTCGTCGAGCGCGAACGGAACGCTGTAGGCAAGCCGCCCCGACGGGCTCACCCGGCCGCACAGCACGTCCACCAGCGCATCGCCGAAGGCCTGCCCGGGCAGGCCCGCATGCAGCACCGCAGCCACCTCGTCTGCCCAGGCGTGGATCGCGATGCCCGAGCCGGCATTGAGCACGACGATCGTGCGCGGGTTCGCCGCCGCCACCGCGCGGATGAGTTCCACCTGCCGTCCGGGCAGTTCGACGCTGGCGCGATCGAAGCCCTCGCTCTCCCAGTCCGGCGTGAGCCCCACGACGACGATGGCAACGTCTGCCGCGGCGGCGGCGGCAACCGCCTCGGGGAAGCCATCGTGCGCCGCCGGCCCGCGCACACCCACGCGCACCCCTGCGATGCCCGCGCGCGCATCGTCACGGCAGTACTCCACACGCAGCGCGATCTCCTGCCCTGCACGCAGCGCGAGCTCGCCGCGTACCTCGGTGCTGCCCATGCCGATGAAGGAATCCCCACGCTCGACATGGGTCCAGTTGTCCACCACCAGCGTGCCTTCCACGAACAGCCGCGCGCGCCCGGAGTTCATGAGGCTGAAGGCCCAGGCACCCTCCGCGGCGACGCGCATGCGACCTTCCACGATAGCGCTGAACTCGAACGGCACGCCACGCCCTGCAAGGCCGAACCAGAACAGGTCTGGCCGCTTCGTGGCGTGTTCGCGCAGCACCTCGCCCTCGGGGCGACTGCCTGCGAAGTAGCGCACCCGCCAGCCATCCACCACGTCGCGCGCATCCGGCACCGGCAGGTAGCGATCGTTGCCGCAGCCCTGCACCAGGCTGAGGTTGCGAGCACCCACGAGTGCGCCCAGCGCATCCGCCGGCGTGACGCGTTCGCGCGGCCGCACCGTGGAACTGCCGCCGCCCTGGAACTGCGGTTCGACGGCGTTCGGGCCGATGAGCGCCACCCGCAACCCGCGCCCGTCCAGACCCTGCAGGTGCAGCGGCAGCAGCCCATCGTTGTGCAGCAGCACCATGCCCTCATGCAGCGCGCGCCGCGCGAGCTGGCGCATCTCCGGACGGTCGATCGACTGCTCGGGTGGCACGTCGTCGACCGGCCGCTGCAGGCGGCCCGTGCGCTGCATCAGGCGCAGCAGGCGGCGCACCTGTTCGTTCAGCACCGCCTCGTCGAGCGCGCCGCTGCGCACGGCATCCGCAAGGTGCGGACCCATGTGCCGTGCCGGCCCGGGCATCTCGATGTCGAGGCCCGCACGCGCCGAGGGCACGCCGGAGTAGGTGCCAGTCCAGTCGGAGATCACCACGCCATCGAAGCCCCAGGCGCGCTTCAGCACATCCGTCAGCAGGCCGGGATGGCTGCTGGCGAATTCACCGTTGAGACGGTTGTAGGCGGACATCACCGTCCACGCACCGGCCTCGCGCACCGCCGCCTCGAAGGGCCGCAGGTAGACCTCATGCAGCGTGCGGTCGTCGATCTCGGAGCTCGCGCTCTGGCGGTCGCGCTCGTACTCGTTGCCCACGAAATGCTTCGGGCATGCGGCCACGTCGTGGGCCTGCAGGCCGCGCACGAAGGCGCTCGCGAGTTCGGCCGTGAGCAGCGGATCCTCGGAGTAGCACTCGAAGTTGCGGCCGGCGATCGGCAGGCGCTGCAGGTTGATCGTCGGCCCGAGTACCACCTGCACGTCCTTGTCGCGCGCCTCCTGCCCGAGCGCATCGCCCACTGCATGCAGCAGTTCGGGGTTCCAGCTCGCGCCGAGCACCGAGCCCACCGGCAGGTTCAGCGACGAAGCGCCTGGCGTCTGGCCATCGCCGCGCACCCCATTGGGGCCGTCAGACATCTTGAACGCCGGGATGCCGAGCCGCGGCACCGCCACTGAGTGCCACATGCCCGAGCCCGCGGTCATGGCTGCCTTCTCGTCGAGGGTCATCTGCGCGAGCAGCGTCTCGATCCTGTCGCCCGATGTCATCGCGTCGTTCCTCTTGCCCTTGCGCCATCGATCCTCGGGTTTCGCGCCTGCGCTGCTGGTGCGCCCATCCCCATGTCCATCGGGCTCAGCGCGGCGGTGGCCGTGCGTCCTCGGCCGGCAGCTTGCCGAGTGCTCGCGCCTGCTCATCGGAGAACCAGTGCGCGAAGCGCTCTGCCGCATCGTCCTGCTGCCGCCGGCGATCCACGTGGTGGCCGATCTCGTGCAGCAGCACGTCGTACAGATAGAAGTCGCGCAGGCTGGTGGCATCGAACCGCAGCCGCGTGCCGAGGGGCGTGGCCTCCTGGGTTGCGCCCCAGCGCAGGAACTCGTCGAGGCTCTCGCTACGCACGTTCCAGCGCCAGTCCACCGCGAGGTGCCGGCGCGGATAGGCGTGCAGGAAGATGCCCGTGGCGTCGTAGTGCCCGAACACGCCGTCGTCGAAGCGCAGTGCCGCCTGTCGGTTGGTGCCGCCGAGCAGCACGATGCGCGGCAGCTCGCGCAGGTACTCGGCGGGGATGCGGTGCAGCAGGTCGACGATGTCGTCCACCGTGACGGCATGCATGAACTCGGGATGCGGGTCGTAGGCATGCACCGGCAGCGCGACATCCTCGCGCAGGATCTCCGCCGCCGGCCGCGGCAGGCGGCCGCGTGTCGCGAGGATCTCGTTGAAGAACGCATCGCGTGGTGAGAAATCGAGATCGCCGTCGCCGGTCCTGCGCATCGCGTCAGCCTCCGGTCCTGATGCCGGCGGTTCCGCCGTCGGCTGCAACGCCGGACGAACCGTCGTCGCGACCAACCACCGGCACCGGTAGCGGCAGCCGATCGAAGGTGGCAAAGAAGATCGCGCGATCATCCGCATCCACGAGCGCATCGCCGAGTGCCTTCGCCGACCCGTGGAAGCGCGCGTGCTCCTCGCCATCGCCGCGCGCTGCCGCAGCTTCCGCCACCGCCGCATGGGCAAACGCCACTTCCCAGGGCTCACCCGCCACGCCACCGCCTGCGCCCGTGATGAATGCGAACGCACTCGCGGCATAGTGCGTGGCAAGCACAGCGTCGCCATTCAGCGCATGTGCGCGTGCAAGCAGCAGTTCGGCGCGCGCTGCAAGTACCTCGGTACCGATCGCGTCCCAGTGATACGCCGCCGCATAGGCCGCATACAGCAGCGAACGGCGCTCATCGTCGTCGAGCGCAGGCCGCTCGGCGAGCGCCCACCCGTGGTTGTTGGCCATGCCCGCGAAACGACGATGCCATGCCGCGAACTCGGCATCGGCAGAATCATCGGTATCGAGGGGAGCATCGGCAGCCATGCGCAGTCCATCGTCGGGCATCGTGGCCGGCAAGTCTGCCACGGTCGATGGCAACCGATGCCCCACGCATTCCCCGCAGATCGGCGGCGGATCAGCAGCAGATCGGGCGCTGTTAGCATTCCCGCCACCCTTCCGGCGTGCCCAGAACGTGAGCAGCAACCAGGCAACACGGACACCGTCCGCAGCGGTCGACGACGCACCCCGCGCGCAGCCATCCGTGCCGCCCTGGCAGGACCCGGGCTGCCTGCACATGGGTCGCCTGCCGCCACGGGCCGACTTCGTGCCGATGGCAGGTATCGACGAGGCCGCGCACGGTGACATCCTCGACGCCCGCGCACACTCGAGCCGCGTGCAGGGCCTGAACGGCGAGTGGCGCTTCTGCTGGCTGGCCGCGCACTGGCAGACGCCCGAGGGCTTCGAGTTGGCCACCTTCGACGATGCCGCGTGGGGCACGCTGCCCGTGCCTGCGGCCTGGCAACTGCACGGCCACGAGCCACCGAACTACGCCAACGTGCGCTTCCCCTTCCCGGTGGATGCCCCCTTCGTGCCGGACATGAACCCGGTGGGCCTCTACCGCCGCAGCTTCACGTGGCAGGCTGGCGACGGCGCGCGCGCGCACGTGCAGCTCTGCTTCGAGGGCGTGAACGCCGCCTTCCACGTGTGGGTGAACGGCCAGCACGCAGGCTTCAGCAAGGGCAGCCGCATGCCCGCGCACTTCGACGTCACGGCGCTGCTGCACGATGGCATGAACCTCGTCGCGCTGCAGGTGTTCAAGTGGTGCGACGGCAGCTACCTCGAAGACCAGGACATGTGGCGCTTCAGCGGAATCACGCGCGATGTGTACCTGCTGCGACGCCCCGCGCTGCACATCGCGGACGTCGCGCTTGCCACCGGCCTCGCGCCCGACCATGCGCACGCCACGCTGCAGGTCGAGGTGACGCTGGGCAACCGAGGCGAAGCCACCAACGGCCATGTGGTGGCGCAGCTGCGCATGGCAGACGGCGGCGTGCTCGCCACGCTGCGCGGCAACCTCGACTGCCCCGCCGATGGTCAGGCGCAGCTCACCCTGAGCGCGCACATCGACGGCCCGAAGCTGTGGAGCGCGGAGTCACCTGCGCTGTACACGCTGCTCGTCGAGGTGGCACCACAGGCAGCAGCGGACACACGCGCGACCGGGGGCGACGAGCCGCTGACCGAGGCCACACGCATCGAAATTGGCTTCCGCAGCATCGAGACGCGCGACCGGCAGCTGTGGATCAATGGCCGCAGCGTCAAGCTCAAGGGCGTGAACCGGCACGAGTTCCATCCCGACCTCGGGCCCTGCGTACCGGTGGAGGCGATGCGGCGCGACATCCTGCTGATGAAGCAGCACAACATCGACACGGTGCGCACTTCGCACTATCCCAACGACTCGCGCTGGTATGCGCTGTGCGACCGCTACGGCATCTACGTGATGGACGAGGCGGACCAGGAAGTGCACGGCTATGGCTACACCGCCGATGACATCCCGGCACGCCGCCCCGAGTGGCGCGAGGCCTTCGTGGATCGCGCCGTGCGCATGCTGGAGCGCGACAAGAATCACGCCTGCGTGATCGCGTGGTCCATCGGCAACGAGGGCGGCTACGGCGCCAACCACGACGCGATGGCGGCGGCGATCCGCAGCAACCGCGACTCGCGACCGATCCACTACGAGCAGGCAGAGGATGCCACGGTGGTGGACATGGTGAGCATGATGTACCCGAGCGTGGAGCGCGTGCTCGCCGAAGGCGCGAAGGACGACCCGCGCCCCTTCTTCATGTGCGAGTACTCGCATGCGATGGGCAACGGCCCCGGCAACCTGAAGGAATACTGGGATGCGATCTACGCACACGACCGTCTCATCGGCGGCTGCGTATGGGAGTGGTTCGACCACGGCCTGCGCCGTCGCGAAACCGATGGCACCGAGTGGTTCGCCTACGGCGGTGACTTCGGCGACTTTCCCAACGACGGCAACTTCGTGGCCGACGGCCTCGTCTCACCGGATCGTGAACCACACCCGGCGCTGCTCGAACTGAAGCACGTGTACCGGCCCGTGCATATCGAGGCTATCGACCTCGCGCGTGGCCTCCTGCGCATGACCAACCGGCACGCCTTCGGCAGCCTTGCGGCGTACACGCTGGAGGCCGAGGTGCTCGCGATCGATGGCGCAACGACGCACGTCGACCTGCCGCTGCCCGCGATCGCGGCCGGCGAGACGCAGGACATCCACCTGGACCGAGCGCTGCTCGAAGGCACGGGCGACCGCTGGCTCACGCTGCACCTGCGGCGGCGCGAGGCAACGCCCTGGTGCCCACGCGGCCATGAGGTGGTGGCGCAGCAGTTCGCGCTGCCGGCCAGCGTTGCGAACGCTGCTGGCGAACCCGACAAGTCCGACCGCGACGCCAGCCGCAACAAGCGATCGTCGCGGCGCGCGGCATCCGCGCTCAGGCTTCTGCAAGGCCACGAGCACGCGCAAGTCGCGGGCGACGATGTGTGCTGGCACTGGCACCGGCACCTCGGGATCGTCACGCGCTGGCGCGCCGGTGAACGCGAGCAGCTGGCATCCGGCCCAGTGCCCAACCTGTGGCGCGCACCCACCGACAACGACGGCGGCCTGATCTTCGGCGGCGAGCCGTGGAAGGGCGAGCAGCGCACGGAGCCGTTCGTGCGCACCGCGCGGCGCTGGATGCAGGTGGGCCTGGACGCGCTGCAGCGGCGCGTGGAGCACATCGACTGCGTGCCCGGCGACGACGGCAGCGTGGTGGCCACTGTGCGTTTCGTGCTCGCGGCCGTGTATCGCCGGCCGGTGATGCGCTGGACCATGCAGCACACCTTCATGCCCGACGGCGGCTGGCGCATCGACAACGCGCTCGATCCACTGCAGGACGACCTGCCCGACCTGCCGCGCATCGGCCTCGCACTGCAGCTGCCCGCAGGCATGCAGCGCTACGACTGGTTCGGCATGGGTCCGCACGAAAACTACGAGGATCGCCGCGAGAGCGCACGGATGGGCCAGTGGCACGCCGACATCCGCCTGCCCTTTCCCTACCTGCGACCGCAGGAGTACGGCAACCGCACGGACGCGCGCTGGCTGCGGGTGACGGATGCACGCGGCAATGGGCTGCACGCGGAAGGCGGCGCGCCACTGAACGTGAGCGTGCACGCGTGGCCGATGCAAGACCTGATGCACTGCCGGCATCCACACCAGCTGCCGCGGCACGAGGAGACCTGGGTGTACCTGGACCACCGCCAGGGCGGGCTCGGCAGCGAGAGCTGCGGGCCGCGACCACTGCCGCAGTACCTGCTGCAGCCTGCACCGACGCGCTTCGCCGTCACGCTGCGGGCGGTGACGGCTCTCCAGAAGCAATCAAGCCACAGGCATCCGAAGTGACAGGGTTCTCGCACCGCGCCACAGGTGACGCGGTGCGAGAAGTTCCTCAGACCGAGCGCGCCTTGCGGCGAAGCAGCGTGCCGGCGAGGCCACCGAGCAGCAGCGACAATGCCAGCGGTGCCGGCACACCGACATCGGGGCGCTCGTAGTCCAGCGTCACGTCATCGAGCAGCAGGCCGAAGTTGTCGCCACCGTCATGTGCAAAGCTCAACGCACCGCTTCCCATCGCCGAGTTCAGCGTGATCGTGCGTGTGACCAGCGCAAGCGGCGCGTCGGTCGCGAGCGTGAACGACTCGGCGAAGATGCCGCCCAGTGACACGTGAACCGTGTTGGAGTCGCCGCGCGTGGAACCACCGAGTTCGAAGGTCAGCGTATAGGTGCCTGCAACGAAGCTGAACACCGTGCTGGTGGTGATGGTACCTGCATCGCTCGTGGAGCCATCGAGGTCGACGTAGTTGCCGTTGCCGGGGTAGAAATCGAAGAAGCTCGGGCCACCCACGACGTCGATCGTGCCGTCACTGACCGTCCAGTTGTCCAGCGTGGTGTTCAGCTCCTGGTCCTCACCATCGAAGGTGTCGGAGAAGATCGGCGCAGCCGCGGCGGGAACAGCCGAGAGGGCAGCGGCGAGGATGGAAGCAGAGATGAAGGAGTTACGCATGGCGAGAAAGTCCCTGTTGGTGTCTGACACGACTCTCCAGGCAACACCCGGGCCAACTGAAGAAAAACCGGACGGTTCAAGCGCGTAAGTGAACGCAAGCGACGTATGACAGTGTGAGTGTCAAGGGAGCTGACACAAGGTGCTGGCAGCGACGCGATCGTCAGCGCGGCTTCGCTCAGGCTTTCGGGCGCTTCGTGCCAAGGGCCGACGCCGCTGCAAAGCTCAGCAGCACGAACGGCAGCACGACGCCGAAGCTCCAGCGAATGCCCCAGTGCTCGGCGACGAACCCGAGCAGGGGCGGACCCGCAAGGAACGCAACGAAGGAGATCTGCGCCAGTGCCGCCACGTTGGTAGCTGCGGGCCGATCCGTACGCTGCGCCGCTGCCGACATCGCCAGCGGAAAGATCGCGCTCGAGCCCAGGCCCATCAGCGCGAGCCCGACGAACGCGATCCAGTGCGACGAGGCGGTGAGCACCAGCAGACCTCCAGCACCGAGGATCGACAGCAGCACTCGCGCTACCTGCACGGGGCTGAAACGTTCGACGAACCCGTCGGCGAAGAAGCGCGCAACCGCCTGCGTGAACGCACCCACGGCGACGGCGAGGCCAGCGAGCAATGGCGACGCCCCGAACTCATCGCGCATGTAGATCGCGGACCAGTCGCCACCCGCGCCCTCCATCAGGAGCGCCGAGAGCGCGACCGCAACCAGCACCATGATCGAGAGCGTCGGCCGCGCGATGTGTGCTGCGCTCGCGGCTTGCGTACCGGTCCTGTGCGGCGCCGGGGCGTAGCGACCAAGCAGCAGGAGTGTTCCCAGGCCCACGAGCGGCACCACGCTCAGCATGTGCATCGCCGGGGTGATGCCTGCCTGCGCCAAGCCCGCGCCCACCACGCCGGCGGCAAAGAAGCCGATGCTCCAGAACGCATGCGCACGGTTCATGACGCGCTCGCCGCTGTCGTGCTCGACGCGATCCGCCTCGAGGTTGACGATGATCTCGATCGCACCGATGCAGATGCCCACAGGCAGCAGCATCAGGAAGAGCGCGGCAGGCGCCGTCGCCCGCGCCGCGAGCGCGAGCAACAGGGCAAGCACGGGAATCAGCGTCAGCAGGGACCGGCGATAGCCAACGCGCTCGATCGTGCGGCCGCCGAAGCTCAGGGAGATGAGCGTGCCCACCGCAATGCCCACCAGCGCCATCCCCAGCGCACCTTCGGCAACGTCCATGTTCCGCTGCAGGTCGGCCAACCGCGGATAGATGCCACCCATGCCGAACGCGTACAGGAAGAAGGCGGCGAACACCGTTGTACGCGGCCGCAGGCTCAGACCCCAGCGATGCGCCAGTCCGACGCCCTCGGTCGCAAGACCGCCCTTCAACTGGTGAAGGACGCCAGCCGCTCGCTCGCGCTCGCGAAGTCCTCCATGAAGTCATACACCACCTGGCGCACCGACAGCGGCTGGTTCATCAGGCCCACGCCCTGCCCGACCCAGTAGGTCGCGAGCTGCTTCGCCGCCGGATCGCCGCCCTCGGCGAGCTTGTCGATCCTGCGCAGTGCCGGGCCGCTGACGAGACCCTGCAGGGGCATCGGCAACGGTACCGGCGCGTCGGGTGACTGCCATGCATCTGTCCAGGGTGAACGCAGCTGGCGCGTGTACTTGCCCGTGCGGCTTCGTGATCGCACGGTCTGCCGCGAGCTGGCGAGCAGCATCTTCTCCTTCACGGCCGGATTGGTCTCGGCCTCCTGGGTGGTGAGCCACACCGAACCGCACCACGCACCGTCCGCACCCATGGCCATGCAGGCCGCCATCTGCCGGCCGGTGACCACGCCGCCGGCAGCGAGAACGAACATGTGCGGATAGTCGCGGATGGCCTCGATGACCTCGGGCACGAGCACGATCGTCGCGATCTCGCCGCAGTGCCCGCCCGCCTCGCCACCGGCAGCGATCAGCACGTCCACGCCCGCTTCCGCGTGCTTGATCGCATGTTCCTTCGCGCCCGTGAGTGCGCCAACCATCACGCCCTTCTCACGTGCCATGCGCATCATGAACGGCGGCGGCACACCGAGCGCATTGACGACCAGCTTCACGTTCGAATGCGTCAGCGCGGTCTCGAGCACGGCGCTCGCGCGGGCCGCGCGCAGGTTGTCGCCGAAGTCGTCACCCACCGCCTCGTCCCACAGGCCCTTTGTGTCGATGCCATGCTGCGCGAGGATGCCGTTGACGTAGGCCTTGTGCTCGGGCGGCACGCGCGCCTCGATGTCGGCCGCCGTGAGGCCGCCTTCCTTCGCATCCATGCTTGTGGGCACGATGAGGTCCACGCCGTAGGGCGCGCCGTTGGTGTGCTCGTCCAGCCACTTGAGTTCGATCGCGAGGCTCTCGGGCGTATGCCCGACGGCGCCGAGCACACCCATGCCACCAGCCCTGCTCACCTCCGCGATCACGTCGCGGCAATGGCTGAAGGCAAACAGCGGGAACTGGATGCCAAGGCGTTCACAGAGTTTCGAATTCACGTGGTGTCTCTCCCCATGCGTCGATGAGCGGGCGCAGCAATGATCAGGTGCGGTGGTGATCAGCTGCGGTGGTAGTCAGGAATGCCCGCGATTGCAGGCCAGTTCGGTCTCAGGTGCAAGCTCAGACCGGCGGCAGCAGTGCCACGCGGAACGGCTCGCCGTCCTTCATGCCGGAGTAGAAGCCCGCGAGCGCCACGTCGTTGCCTTCCTGCGCGTCGCGATAGTCGCGCATGCGGCCATCGAACACGACGTCCGGCCCGAGGAAGCGCAGCGACACGGTGCGCCGCCGCATCCCAGGTGCGGTGCCGGCACCGCCGTGCAGCACGCCAAGGTGAAACACGATGAGGTCGCCGGGCGTCACGTCCCAGGACAGGATGTCATACGCCGAGCGGTTCGCCTGGATGTCCGGCAGCCGCTGCAGCGGGCTCCTGCGGTAGAGGGGCGCGGTGTCGTCCTTCGCATCGAAGGCCGAGCCATTGAACAGTTCGCCGTGATGCGAGCCGCGCACGAACTCCAGGCAGTACTCCTTCGGCAGCGGATCCAGGCAGGTCCACACGGCCACCAGCTGTTCCCCGCGCATGCGCAGGTAGGAGGTGTCCTGGTGCCACGGCGTGCGTCGGCTTTGCCCGCCCTCCTTCAGGAAGAGCTGCGCACCGAGGTACCACATGCGCGACTGAGGACCCTGCTCGCCACCCTGCCCATCACCGGGCTGACCCCAAAGCGCGCCCACCATGTCGCGGATGCCCGTCTCCCGGACCGCCGCGAGGTAGCGCTCCCGAAAGGCCTCGGAGCCTGCGGCCTCGAGGAACGTGGCGGCCTCGTCGGGATAGAAGCGGCGGGCGCTCGGGCCCGGGTCCGCCAGGTTGGCCTCGACCAGCGCTTCCACGCGTGCGAACGCCGCGGCATCGAGTACCTGTGGCAGGTGCACCACGCCATCGGCGCGCAGGGTGTCACCGGCAATCTGCCAGTCGATGTGCGAAGGAGGTGCCGGTGGCATGGGCGCGCCTGCAAGTGAAACCGGTTCGATCATGCGAGCGGCACCCCGCCGGACACAACCGCGGGAGACTCAACAACACAGTTCAGTCGTCCTACTGGTACTGCCGTTCAACCCGGGCCACTGCCGGCAGCAGGAAGGGGGGCGCTTGCGCTTCCGGCTGCCAGACCCAGGAAGCGCCTTCTTCCTGTTGCAGCTGCAGCAGGCCGCCTTCCACGGTGGCCGGCGACCAGCCCGCGGGCGCGACCAGCAAGAGGCTACGCACATACTGCAGACGCGCGGGGGACAAGCCAGAGTGCCTGCTCGAACTGCGCGGGGGACTTTCAGTAGCACCCGGGACCCGGGCTGGCGTGACAGTGCGAAGTCCTGAGTATCAGTCTTCCCGGTTTCCGGCGGCGGATGGACGGGCAGGCCTGGCTGCACCAGACAGGCTTTGCCGATCACGTAGTCCGTGCACCTGGTGTTGTCGTTGCGCTGCAGGTTTGCAGCTGTGGTCAGACCTGCTTCAACACGTCATCCAGCAGAGCCTTTGTGGTGCCAGCAAGTCGAGCGTCAAGGATCCACTTGTCGACCTCTGCGTGCATGCCGCTGGCCAATGCCGGTTCGCAACTGATCGCAGTGCGCAATGCAGCTGCCGCGCCCTCCTGCTTTCCCGCCGCCGCGCGAATGATGGCGGTGACCAGATGCGACAGATAGCGCGGAATGTCTCGCGGCAGGCGCTCTACGAGTTCGAGCGCGCCAGCGACATCTCCGGTCGCGTACAGACACATCGCGCCATTCAGGCGATAGCCAGGTGCCGCGTGATCGATCAGGCCGCCACGCGCCAGCAATGCCATGCCATCCTCCACGGCGCCACCCAGACACAGGTCCATGGCACCAGCGTGGCACATCTCCATGTCGTTGGGGTTCATTTCCATTGCACGGTCGAGAAGCTCGCGACAGCGCGGAAAGTCGCGCTCGAAGTACGCGACATGCGAGAGCCCGAAGACCGCCTTCGCCAGCCCTTCTTCGATTGCCAGCGCCTGATCGAGTGATGCGCGCGCTCGAGCGAGGCAGTCTTGCCCCAATGTCGTGGTGTTGTAGCGCAGGGCGAACTCGTCCAGCGCGAGCAATCCAAGCATCATCCAGCCCAGGGGAAACCACGGATCGCGCGCGAGCAGTGCTTCCACCTGGTTGCGCAGTTCCAGGTGAACGACAGGATCGCGCTGAAACGCCCGGTACAACCGGAACCGCAGGCACAACTCTGCGCTTCCGGCGTTGGCTTCGAACGTGCTTTGGCCAAGCTGCTGGGCGCGGTACATGGTGATGGCACCCACGGGATCACCGATCCTGCGCGCGACATCGGCAGCAATCGTGCGCAGCTCGCCGAGAATGAGCTCGGGTGTCAGTTCATAGGAACCACCCCAGATTTCAGAGCGATCGACCACGTCGAACAGTGCGACACGCACCCATGCAGTCCGTGCGCCATGATCGTTCCAGACCTCGCCGCGCAGCATGAACTGACAGTCGTAGACATCTGCACAGGCCTCGAACAACCCGGGGTCATCGGGCCGCAGATCGAATGGCTGAACGATGAGCAACTCCCGTGAGCGTGCAAGCGCATCGACGAGCAGGGAGGCCAGGCCGATGCGCACGTGTTGTGGCACGTCGTCGCCACCCAGCAGGGCCGGCAGCACAACGAGCGCCTGTCCACAGGGCGTGATGCGGTGTTTGCGGGCTGACGTACCACCCTGTTGTGCCGGGACCACCTGCGGACGATAACTGCCGGCGGGAACACAGAGACCTGTCTCGCCAGGCGACTCCTCGCTTGTTGCCGACAGCAGGCGGCGCAAGCGGTTCATCTCGACCCGCACACTGGCACTCGCCGATGGATCGAAGTCGCTCGGTTTGCCAAATGCCTCGACGGCGACCCTGTAGGGCGTGAGGGACGTACCGTTGCCGGACGCCTCCGTCTCGACGAGGAAGCGTAGTGCGCGCAGCAACGTCGGCGACCGGTCGAACAGGCTGCCGCGCACCACATTCGACAGTGCAGTACGGAGCCGCTCAGCGGACTCTTGCATCGCGTCCCTCCGAATGCAGTCCTTCAGGGAGTTGTACGTCGTTTCCGATCGAAAGTAACGCCTGGCCTACGCAACGCTACTGCCGTGGGTCTCCCGTCATCGCTAGTGTGCGCACCCTCGCAACGGACACACCAAGCAGAAGGCCCATGGCGCACGAGCCAACCAATGCAGTGATGCACTACATCAGGAGCAATGTGCTGCATCTGAAGGTGCGCGGCAGCATGACCTACGTGACGGTCCCGGAGCTTGCCAGCATTCTCGACCTGCAACCCCCGGACCTGTCTGGAATCGACATCGACCTTTCGGAGGTCCGCTACATCGACAGTACCGGGCTCGGATTCCTGCTGGTGCTCCAGCAACACCTTGCGCCGGGAGCCAGATGCACAGTTTCGGGCTGCCGCAATGATGTGCACTTGGCGATCAGGCGGCTGAATCTGGACAAGGTGCTGACGCTGATCGAGGAAGCCGTAGACCCACGCGATTTCTAGGTTTCAGGGGTGCGCAATGCGCATGTCGCCAAACCGGAGACGGCGACCTGGAGACGTGTGACGGCTTGCCCGCTGCACCCACGAGCTTCACGCTCCGTTGCGCTTTGCCCTCGGCCCGCACTGAGCGATCCCGGCGCCCCAGTTGTGCCGGTGCATCTCACGAGCCGCACCATCCTGCCCTGAGCCGCCATGGGAGACGGCTCCAGTCGTCGATGCAGACGATGGGCGTGCATGCATCGAGTCCGCGGCCAGGATGACGCGCGTAGCCACGGACTGGCGCACCGCACCACGTTCGATGCGCCGCTGCTGAGGCGTGTGGGCTCGCAAGTTGCGGCGCGGCGGGTGTTCGGCTGGATTGCTGGCCGGGTCGTTCGCCACTCAGCGGGCGGCTTCCTCGACGAACTACAGGTTGGCCCGTCAAGTGTCCAGGTTGCTGCAGCCGCGGTCGGTGCCCTGGGCAATCGCGACGGGACGGGAGGATCCTCGCCCCAAAACGCTCCGTTCCGAAGGAGCCTCCGTATGTGCGGCGGGTACCGACGCGGTCATCCCTGATGCCGCGCGAAGAACGCACCCACTCGTCCGATGGCCGCTTGCCCTTCCGGCAGGAATGAAGCGAAGAAATGCCAGATGTGCGGCATTCCTTCCTCAACCTCGAGGGTTACGGAGACACCCGCATCGCGGGCCCGTTCCGCGAGTTCCCGCGCCTCGCCGACGAAGACTTCCCGAGACCCGACCTGCACCAGTAGCGGCGGCAGACCCGCGAGCTTGGCGTAGAGCGGGGAGACCTCAGGCGACGCGGCGTCGCGGCCACCCAGATAGGCGTTGAGATACGGCGCCAGCGATGCCCGAGATGCCGTTGGATCGGGCACCGTGTCATAGGTTGGGTTGCGCATCGACAGGTCGACCCACGGCGACAGGACGGCAGCCGCAGCAGGCAGGGCAACCCCTTCGTCGCGCGCGCGCAGCAGCGTGGAGAGGACGAGCGTGGCGCCCGCCGAATCGCCGCTGACGGCCAGCCTTTCCGCGACAACGCCCTGCGCAAGCAGTCCTGTGTAGATGTTGAAGCAGTCGTCCGGTGCGGCGGGGTAGGGGTGTTCGGGCGCCAGCCGGTATTCGGCGAGTACCACGCGCGCGTTCGCGGCCAGCGCAAGCCCCGCACCGAGCGCAAGGAAGTCGCTGCCATTGCCGCTCGCGAACGCACCACCGTGGATGTGCAGGATGGTGCGCTCGGGGTCGGTTCCCGCTGGCCGCACGCTCATGCACGGCAGACCGTGGGGCGACACGATCTCCGTGGTCACTCCGGCGGGAATCGGGAACTGGCGAATCCAGACGGCGAACAGCCGCCGGCCATCGTAGAGCCCGGGATTCGGGACTGCGGCAAACGATGCGATCAGTTGTTCCAGTTGCTCGAAGGCTGCTTGCGCGCTCGACATCGGGACCTGGCCTATGAAGGAGATGTGGGCAAGCATTCGAATCAGCTCGGCGCGCGCAGTCAACGGGCAGACGTCGGGATTGGCGTCGGCTCGCTACATACGCGAATACCCGGACTCGCGTTGCAGCTTGTGCTGCTCGCCCGGCGTGGTGCGGCTTCGAGGGAACGCTCTGCAAGAGCGCTACGTCACGGTGCGCTGTCCGGAATCCACGCCTTCGGCGACGCGGTCGCGATTCCAGGCGGGAGCGAGGTCGTCGATGACTGTGCGGGGTTCGAGGCGGAGGCAACGTGGTTCGGCGGCCTGTCTGACCGAGGCGTCGTTTGCCATCCTGTGAAGGATGCGGGTGACCAGGCGGAAGATGACAGCCAGCAACTGCGCCTCACGCGGTGAAGGAACCGCGCACGCGTCGGCCGTTGGCGTCCAGCGTGCCGCGATGTTCGACCGAGTGGCTGACGACGCCCGAGCCATCGCAGGTCTTGACGAAGCGGACCTCCGGGCCGCGGACAGTTCCGCTGAGCCGCGAGGTGAGGAACAGCGCGCGCGCATGCGCAACCGCTTCCTTGATCTGCATCTCCTTTTCGGTCTCCATACCGATGTCCATCCCGGCCCAACCTGCACCGAAGGACTCCACACCATGGCCAATCGCCTGCTCGGCAAGCGCGTCGTCGTCACCCAGTGCAACGACTTCATGGGCGCACCCACCCTCGAGATCTTTCGCGAGGAGGGTGCGGAGGTGATCGGTGATGGCCGCGACCTGCGCGAGCCCGGTGCCTGTGCAGCGCTGATCGCCGAGGCGGGGCGCGTGGACGTGCTCATCGCCAACCTGGCCTCGCCCACATTCACGGGCACGCCGGTCACGGAACTCGGCGACGCGGACTTCGACACCACCTGGGCAATGATGGTGCGGCCGCTGCACCAGCTCACGCGCGCGGTGCTGCCGCAGATGATCGCGCGCCGCAGCGGCAAGATCGTGGTGTACGGCAGTGCCTCGGCAATGAAGGGCATGAAGACCCTGGCCGCCTACAGCGCGGCGCGCGCTGCCCAGGTGGGCTACGTGCAGTCCGTTGGCGTCGAGGTGGCCGCGCACAACGTGCAGGTGAATCTCATCGCCCAGAACTACATCGAGAATCCCGCCTACTACCCGCCTTCGCTCACCGAGAAGGCATCGTTCCAGCAGTCCCTGCGCAGGCAGGTGCCCGCAGGGCGGCTCGGGACCGCACGCGAAGACGTGCTGTTCGCCGTGTTCCTGGCAAGCGACGAGAGCAGCTTCTTCGTGGGCCAGGCAATTCCGTTTTGCGGTGGCTGGGTGCAATAGCACTCGCAGGGCGCACATCCCGGACGGCGGCGACTCAACCGGCGGGAAGTCGGGCCGCCAGGCGAGCGACGATGGCCACCAGGGCGGCAGGCTCGTCACAGAGCGCAGCAGCATCCGCACCAAGCAGTTCATCCCGCCCCCCATAGCCCCAGGACACGCCAACGGCGGGGATGCCGTGCGCCGCCGCTCCCGCGATGTCGTGATGGCGGTCGCCCACCATCACGCAGCGACGTGCGTCGATGCGTTCCCGTGCCAGCAGCCAGCCGATCACCTCGTGCTTCTCCGAACGGGTGCCATCAAGTTCGGCGCCGTGCACCGCATCGAAGTACCGGGAAAGGCCGAAGTGCTCGCGGAAGAGCCGCATCGCGTGCTCCACCTCCTGGCTCCGGGCATCACCCAGCAAGGTCGCGAAGCTGTGCCGCAGCGGTGGACCGATGCAGAAGCGCAGCGCATCCGCCGGCGGGCAGTACGCGCCGAGTGCGTGCAACGCATGGAGGATGCAGCGCGAGACACCCTCGAAGGGATCGGAGAGCGTGCCGTCGAGATCGAGCAGCACGCATACATCGGAGAGGGGTCGCATGACGCAAGCCTAACCGATGGCAATCACCCTGCATGCCCGAGCCGGCTCACGCCCGTGCGCAGCTCAGGGCCGGAGACAGCGAGCCTCCAGCCCGCGCTGGATCGCCGCCGCGATCTGCGCCCGCTGCATCGGCTTGCTCAGGTAGTCGTCCATACCGGCATCGAGGCAGCGCTGACGGTCGTCCTCCATGGCGTTCGCGGTCAGGGCGATGATCCAGGGCCGCGCCGTTGCATCGGCACGGTCGCGCACGATCTGGCGCGTCGCTTCGAGGCCGTCCATGTCCGGCATCTGCATGTCCATCAGCACCACGTCGTACCGCTGGTGTCGCATGGCCTCGAGCACCTCGATGCCGTTGGCCACGACATCCGCGCGGTAGCCGATCTTCTCGAGCATGCTGAGCGCGACCTTCTGGTTCACGAGGTTGTCCTCTGCCAGCAGCACGCGCACGCCTTCGATGGGCGCCACGGGAGGCGTGACCGCGCCGCCTGCGCTGGGCTCGCGATCGAGATCGTCCGAGGCAGCGCTCCGCACGTCCTGCGGTCCCGCAAGTACAGCCTCGGTCGGTTGCACGCACAGCGTCGCATGGAAGGTCGAACCCACCCCGGGTTCGCTCTCCAGCCACACCCGGCCACCCATGAGTTCAGCAAGCCGCCGCGTGATCGCGAGCCCGAGACCGGTGCCGCCGTACTTGCGCGCGGTCGATGCCTCCACCTGCACGAACGCATCGAACAGGGTCGCGTGCGCCGCCGCAGGTATGCCGATGCCCGTGTCCGCCACGCCGAGGTGCAGCTCGAGTTCCGTCTGCGTCCGCGCACTGACCGCCACGGTCACGACGACGCCACCACGCTCCGTGAACTTGAGCGCGTTGCCGACCAG
>SXGU01232526.1_pt1 | contig 28812 bp, 23 predicted proteins | sample 3174531 | NCBI WGS metagenome assembly SXGU01 (sample SAMN11356863, study PRJNA531348) | freshwater metagenome | isolation source: freshwater sample F1-140 | place: China: Fuxian Lake, Yuxi | collected 2017-12-25 | reverse complement strand
TGCTGCGTGCCCGCGGCTTCGTTGAAATGCTCGTGACTGCGGGTGGCGACCCGCGGCTCGTCGGCGACCGGCACGGCAATCCATGGGTGATCGGCATCCGGGACCCGGATGGCGGCGACCGGCCCGCCGCCGTGCTGCCGCTCGAGAACGTCGCGGTGTCCACCTCCGGTGACTACGAGCGATTCTTCGATGAAGGCGGCACGCGCTATCACCACATCATCGACCCGACGACGGGTGACTCGGCACGCGCCGTGCGCAGCGTGACGATCATCGGCGACAACGCGACCTGGACGGATGCGCTGTCGACCACGGTGTTCGTGCTCGGGCCAGAGAAGGGACTGGCGCTGGTGAACCGGCTTGGCAATGTCGATGCGGTGATCGTCGATCGTGACGGCAAGCTCGCCTACTCGGACAGCCTCATCGACCTGCGGCAGGCTCGGCAGGCAACACGCCCCGATTCTCCGTGACGGGCAGCGGGTTCGCTGCGACCGCATCGTGCGCCTCACCTACACCTCTTGTCGCTCGCGGGTCGTTGTCAGGCGAGCAGCAGCACGATGATGCCCGCGACCAGCAGCAGCACCCCGACCACCTCGTTGGGGCGCACGCGCTCGCGGAACCAGAACACCGCCGTGAGGAAGGTGAACAGCAGCTCCACCTGCCCGAGGGTGCGCACCTCGGCCACGGGCCCGACCGTCATCGCGGTGAACCAGCCCGCCGAGGCGAGCATGCCCGCGATGCCCACCCAGACGGCGTGCCGCCAGGCGCCCCGCACGGCACCGAGCGTCGCGGGTTCGCGTGCACGCAGGTAGACGAGCAGAAGCAGCGATTGCAGCAGCGTCACGCAGGCGAGCGTGAATGCCGCCTGCAGCAGGGGTTCATGCCCGACGAGGGAGGTCGAGGCGGCGCGATAGCTCACAGCGGATACGGCGAAGCCGGCACCCGAGGCGAGCCCTTGTGCGCCCACCCGACTGATCAGCCCCATCAGGAGATCGCGCACGAGGTCGGTTGCCCGCAGCGACGTGCGCCCAAGGCTGAACAGCAGCACGCCGCAGAGGCTGACCGCAATGGCGATGCCGGTGGGCACATCGATGCCCTCACCGAGCAGCACGGCACCGAAGACCGCGGCCTGCACGGTCTCGGTCTTCGAGTACGCGGTGCCGACCGCGAAGTTGCGATGCTCGAACGTGGCGACGAGGAACTGCGTCCCGAGGATCTGTGCGACACCGCCCAGCAGGCACCAGCCGACGAAGGCGGCATGTGCATGGGGCAGCGGTGCCTGCAGCACCCTGGACAGGATTGCGAGGTACAGCAAGGCGAAGGGCACGGCGTACAGGAAGCGCGTGGCCATCGCACCCGTCACCGAGAGGCGGCCGGTGAGCTGCTTCTGCAGCAGCGAGCGCAGGTTCTGCGCGAAGGCCGCGAACAGCGTGAGGGGGATCCAGGCTTCCAAGGTCGCAGGGCCGGACGACAGCGAGCGCGGATGCTACTCCGGCGACTCCGTTGCGGCGTTCTTCGGGCCACGCGATCGCGCATGCGATCCGACGTGCCTGCCATCTGGGCGTGTCTGCGATCGAGGCGTGTCTGCGATCGGGGCGCATCTGCGATGGGGGCGCATCTGCTAAGGGTGGTAGCAGCTATCGGAGGACGCCACTCACGATCGGGGCGAACGCCGTGAGCGTGTCGCGCAGTGCGCCAGGGCCGAGCCCATGGGCAGGGAATCGCGTGGCGAACTGGCCTTCCTCGCCATGCAGCGCCATGTAGTTCAGCAGCACGGTCTCGACCAGCAGGTTGACGTTGTTCGCCGCCGGCGTGGCGGCGGTCTCGACGTCCGCGCTTGGCCGCATGTAGCCGATCTGCTGCCGGCGCGCGATCTCCGTTGGCGTGCTGCCGCGCAGGGTGGGGCGGCCGACCGGGTTGTAGACGAGAAAGAAGCTTGCAGCGGTCGCCTGGTTGTCGCCGGTCCACTCGCCCTTGCCACGGCCGTTGGGCGAGTCGTCGATTCGCCCGTTGCTGGACACCGAGCCGTCGCTGAACACGTACACCATCAGCGGCACGCGCAGGCGCGACGCGTACTCGAGGCAGGCACCGATGCAGCGGCCCGCGCGCAGGTCGCGCAGTTCGCCTGTCGCGCGCTCGCCCGTGTGATAGTCGTAGCCGCCCATGGTGATGGTGCCGGCTCCCGCGAAGCCGTTGCACACGAGCTTCATCACCGACGCGGTCTTGCGGAATTCACCGTCGGCGGAGAACTCCGCAGCGGAGAAGATGCCGCTGGCACCGACGATCTGCGGGTCGCCTGCAGGATCGAGGGTGCTCGGATTGCCGAAGCGGTCTGCGAGATCTGCGGCCTTCACGTAGCCACAACGTACCAGTTCCTTTACGACCTCGTCGCTGTTGATGCGCGTGTCCACGCGCCCCAGCTTGCGGTCGGAGATGCGCGCAATCGCCTCCATCACCGCCACTGCGTCGTTCTGCGAGAGCAGCCCCACCAGGTCGCCGACGTCCACGAGCCCGGTGACGTCGCTCGGACGATCCACCTTCGTGGGCCGAAGGGCGGCGTCGATCATCGTCGCCGGCGCCATCGAGTTGCCGCCCGAATCGGAACTCTGGGAGCCGATGAGGCTCAGCAGGGAACCATCGGCACCCGCGGTATGGATGCCGTACATGGGGTTGTGCGGGTTGTTGCCCGTGTCGTTCTCGGAGCGCGCCGGGATCACCGCCCCGTTCACGCCCGCGGCGGTCGCGGCAGACACGCGCTCGCTGATGCCGCGCAGGAATGCGCTGTCGGTGTGGAAGGCAAGGCCGAGCGACGTGTCGATGAAGGTTCCGGTGCTGTTCGGCAGCATGTTCCCCGGCAGGCCCAGCTTCGAATAGCCGGCCACCGTGAGGAAGTCGAGCTGGCCGCCGGGCCCGCCGATGAGCACGTTCGAGCCCGCGATATTGACGCCACCGGCAAGGTCGAAGCAGATGAACGGAATCTTGCCGGCGCCCTGCACCGCAATGCCGCAGGCAGCCTTCAGCGCCTCGAGATCCGATGACAGCGCTGCGCGCGCGGTGGTGGGCGCGGCGAACAGGCCGAAGATCGTCGGTGCCATGACCAGCGCCGCGCCCGTGCGGAAGCCGCGCGCGATCAGCTGCCGCCGCGACATCGCCTGCGGATGGTCGGCATGGCGCAACGGTGCATCGGGCGGCAGGAATCTGCGTGAACTCATGTGCGTGTTCCGTTCACTGGTTCGGCATCTGGTGCTGGTTTGGCATTGCTTGGCGGCGAGCGCATCACTGAATCAGCAGGGCCGCGCTGCCGAGGACGGCGGCGCAGGCCGATTTCGCGATGGTGCGCGTACGGTCCGCCGGGCAGCTCGTGCCGCAGGCCGACAGACGCGTGATGAGGTCATCGACCTCCGCCGTCACATCGGCGACCCGCGGCTGGGCGTTCAGGTTCTGCCCGACCATGCGCGACACCAATGGGTCGATGAGCAGGCCGCGGCCACCAACAGGCAGCGCGACGGCGGGCGATGCAGACAGGTTCAACGCCGGGAAGTACGCGCTCGCCAGGCTGGGAGACTCCACCAGCGCATTGCAGTACTCGATCGCCAGCTGCGTCACGGCCATCTGGTTCGACGCCACGAAGCCATCGAGCCGCTCCACCGACGGCAGCTGCTGCACGATCTGCCGGTAGGTCGAGCGCACGGCGGCGTTCGTCCGCGGCACGGTGGTCACGGCCGACATCGAGGCGTTGATCTCGTCGAAGTTGCGCACGCCGACGTCGGATTGCGCCGGCAGATCCGGATTCGAGGTGGGCGTGGGTGCGACGCTGTCGGTACGTGCATGGGTGCGCGTGCCGATACGATCGAAGGTGAGGAAGAACTCGTCGTCCGCCGGACCGCGATCGAGCGCGATGATGGTGCCGACATTGGCGATGCGCACACCGTCCTCGGCGTCGAAGGCAGAGCGCATCAGCGTGGTGTCGAGGTTGGCGTAGGCCTGGCCGACGCCTGCCTCGCGGCCGTTGATGCCGATGCGAAGGCCCGCGATCGGGACATCGGTGAACAGTTGCGGATCGTTGCCGACCACCACGAGGCGCGGCTCGGAGAACAGGTAGGAGTAGCTGTCGAACTGCTCGACCTCGAACAGCACGAAGCTGTTGGGCGTGTCGATGAGGCTGCCCACGCCGAAGAGCAGGAAGTAGCGCTCGCCCACGCCGGCATCGAAGTTGCGTCGAACCTGCGCCTGGGTCAGCGCGCGACTGTGCACGGCGACGAGCCGCAGCACGCCGGACCAGGGGCGATCCCCGCTGACCTCGTTGCCGAGGATGAAGGCGAAGGTGTCGTCCCACTCGCCGAGACCACCATCGGTGTCGTCGGTCGCAACGAGGTTGCCGTTCACGTAGAGCCGCCGGCCTTCGCTCGCGCTGAAGGTGGCGACGACGTGCTGCTGGGTGGCCTGCAGCACGCGGTCGCCATCGGCGGTGGAGAGTGCCGGCATGCCGCCCACGCCGGTCTCGGTGGAGCGGGTGAGGAAGTCGTAGTTGTACTCGGTCTGTCCCAGCGTGACGTTGGTTGCTGTGGTGCCGCCGGAGTAGCTGACGATGCGCGCAGGCCCGCCCTGGCTGACGTTGTTCGGGGCGACCCAGGCCTCGATCGAGTACTCGCCGGTGGCGGACAGCAGGCGCTGCAGCTTGCGGCTCGAGGTCGTCGAGCCCTGTGCGCGGCCCCGATTGGCGACACGAATGCCGTAGCCGCCGACCCAGGTGACATCGCCGCTGAAGGTGAGGTCGAGCGAGGGTGAGACGCCGCTCGTGTCGAAGGCGATCGTGCCGCTGCCGGTCTTGAATTCCCAGAGCGCGATGACGTTGCTGTCGAAGCGGCCACCGCTGGACGCGACGATGCCCTGCTGCAGGGTCAGCGCCTTGCTCACCACCAGCGTGGGATCGATCTCGGTCAAGGGGATGGCACTCGAGAAGTTCGCGATCGCCGCCTGCATGGCGTTGGCATCGCTCGCGCACGCAGACCAGCAGTTGTGGAACTCCGAGCGCAGCCGTACCACCAGCCGCGACTGGGCGGGCGTGTCGAGGTCGATCTTGCTGCGAGCGGCCGCGTAGGCCGCGGAGACGTCGGCCGAAGCGAAGAACGGGGACTGACGGTCTTCCGCATCCTCCGAGTGACACTCGCTGCAGTGCATCCGCAGCAGCGGGTGGATGTTCGAGGCGAAGCCGGCAGCGCTGGCCGGGAAGCTCTTCGCGCTGCCGGGATCGCGCGGCGGCGGTGCGACCAGGTTGATGCTGCGCACGGCACCGCCGGCGTCGCTCGCCCAGTTGGTGATCATGCGCGTGAGCACGTCGGCGCATGCAGCATCGTTGCCGAGCCAGCAGTTGTGGCCGCCACCGACCTTGGTGACGAGGCGTGAGGCCGCGGGGTTGCCGAGGTCGACCGACGTGCTTGCTTCCGCGTAGGCGAGGTTGATGTCGTCGTTGCGCACGAACCGCGGAACCTGGCCGTTCACGCCGTGGCACTGGCCGCAGCGGTTGTTTGCCACGAGTTCATCCCACACGTAGAGCTTGAAGCGCTGCACGTCCTGTGTGGCAGCAGTCGGACCGTTGTAGGTGGCGCTGTTGCCCTGGGGATTGACGATCGGGTTCGCCTCGGTGCCCGCACCGCCGCCACCGCAGGCGGCGAGCATCAGCGACGCCAGCACAAGGACGAGGCCGGCTGCGCGCCGTGAGGACGGCCGTGCCTTGGCGGGTGCGCGCGCAGGGCCCCGCGTGATCGGGTGGAGGGCCAGGAACTGCAGCAGGCGATGCATCGTGATCATCTCATTCGCCCTTGCAGTAGTCGGCCGCGACGATGAAGGCTTCCTTCAGGTCGTAGCCGTTGCTCACGAAAGCGCGCCTCGCGTCTCCCACCGCGTTGCGATCTGCACCGTCCTGCGGGTCGCGCAGGCAGGTTGCGCGGAACACATGCGTCGCGTGGCACTGCGCGAAGGCGGTGCTGTTCGCCAGTTCCTGGCCGAGTGTCCTTGCCCCGTTGCCGCCACCCGGGAGCGCGGAACTCCAGCCGACGCTGCGGTTCGCGCCGGTGCGCCAGTAGTTGTCCCAGCGGTCGTCCATCGTCACGTAGCCCGGTCGGAAGTTGTCCGCGTTGATGCGGTTCTTGCGCGTCACGCGGGTGCCCGTGGCCGGATCGGTCTCGCCCACGTCGTTGTAGCGCAGCCGGCCGTTCTCGCCGTTGGGGTCGCCATCGACATCGTGCTCGAATTCGTAGAACGCGAAGGCCTGGGTAAGCGGATCCATGCCCGAGTGGCAGCCGATGCAGTTGTTGAGAAAGATCCGGCTGTCGCCGCCGGGACTGCGGGTGACGTCCTGTCGTATCCGGTCCGGTGGGCGCGTCGTGTCCTTCAGCTGTTCCAGATCGGTGCACAGATGGTTGATGAGCGTGAAGCGCAGCATCGCTCGGTTGGTGCCATCGATGAAGAAGGCCTTTGCTGCTGCCCGCGTCGTGATCACGCCCGCGGTCGCCGCAGATGCGAGGCCGGTGACCTGGGACTGGGTGGTGGCAACCAGCGCCGTGCGCAGCGTGCTGCCGGATGCCTCGAGCGCCTCGTAGTGGGCGTTATTGCTGTTCGAGTAGGCCGGTAGCCCCAGCGCAGGCGCACCCAGGTAGAGCACGTCGGCGGAAAGCACCTGCCTGAAGTCGCGTTCGTCACGCACGAGGCCGACGACGGTCGCGACGTAGTCGTTCAACGGCTGGAAGACATCGAATGCCTCGTTCGTCCAGGGCATCACCATGTTGCGCAGGGTGACGTCGTAGAACGCGTCGTTCTCCATCGCGGTGAGCGCAGCCGAGCGCACGTCGCCGGCGGCGACCTGTGCAGTCATGGCGTCCAGCACGGCTGCACTGGGGGGCACGCCAGCGATGCGATCGTGGATCCGCTTCGCCTGGTCGCGTGGGGCGGCAAGGGCGAGTGTCGAGCCGAGCAGCAGTACCGCGACCACGGCACTCAGCACGACGAGGACGAGATGCCGCTCGCGGCAGGCGCATCCCTGCAGGCATGCGTGTGATCGCCGTTCGGTGTCGGTGTCGATGCTCCGCGTGCTCGCGAGCGCTGGGGCTTCGGTGACGGCGTGCATGCAGCGATCTCGCGTGTTCGACCGGTTTAGTGTAGGCAGACCTTCGCGCGCGCCGTCGATCCGTCGCGGCAGTGCGTGATTCGAGCCACACTTCTTGCCCGGCCGCGATGGCGAATGGAGAACTTGTTCTCAGCCTGCGGCATTGCATCGGGCACTCGGTGCCCCGGCAAGGTTGGATAGGGGCCGGTCGCGCGATCGTTTTCGCGGCAGTCGACTACGCTGACATCGGACCACTCGCGAAACGAATGTAGGAGCGCATGGACTTGCACTGCCCGCGCTTGTCGACCTGCGTGTCGAGCACCCGTGCGCGCCACTTCGGTGCGCCGCGTGGCCGCGGCGTGCGAGGCAAAGCCCGTTCAGGGCTGGCTGTCCTGCTCGGCAGCCTGCTGCTCGTGGCATGCGGTGGCGGTAGCGGCGAAGGTGGCGGGCTCTCGATTGGCGCAAGCCAGAGCCCAGACCCGGTGGTGGTCGACTTCGCGATCGCCTACGTGCGGCGCCCGCTCGTGGTCGACGATGCAGGTGCGCTCGTGCCCGAGAGCGTGCGTGATCCTCTGCAGTTCCGCCCTGGCGCGCGGCTGGTGCTGCGTGATCGCGCGTCACCGAGTTCGGCGGAGCGGGTGATCAGCGATCGCGCGTTCGCGACGACGGCAGTGCCGAATCCGCAATACGACGTGCGCGACGTAGAGCCTTCCTACGACGGCACGCAGCTCGTGTTCTCGATGCGCGCCCCCGAGATCCCCGACTCCGATGTGCAGCCCACCTGGGACCTCTGGCTCTACGACGTGCCCACGGACACGTTGCGCAGGGTCATCTCCTCGGACCTCGTCGAGGATGCAGGCGATGACATCGACCCGCATTTCCTGCCCGATGGCCGCATCGTGTTCTCGTCCAATCGCCAGCGCCGCACGCGCGCTGTGCTGCTGGACGAGGGCAGGCCGCAGTATTCCGCGCTCAACGATGCCGGCGCGGACGAGGCAATCGTGCTGCACGTGATGGACGCGGATGGCAGTGACATCCGGCAGATCTCGTTCAATCTCAGCCACGACCTCGACCCCACGGTGCTACCCGACGGTCGCATCCTGTTCAGTCGGTGGGACAACGCTCGCGGCACGGATCGCATCTCCCTTTACAGCGTCCGTCCGGACGGGGGCGGGCTCACGCGCGTGTACGGGTTCAACAGTCGCGACACGGGTACCGCCGGCGCGCTGATCGAGTTCGTCGATGCGCGGCCGATCGACGACGAGACGCTGCTGGTGCGACTCGCGCCGGCAGTCCCGCGTGGCGATCAGGGCACCGACCTCACGCTGGTGGACATCGGCGACTTCAGCGAGGTTGACCGCCCACTGCCGGATGCCGGAACGCCCGCAAACCCGGCCCAGAAGAGCCTCTTCGTGGCCCCGATCCGCTCGGATGCCCGGCTGTCGGCGGCGGGTCGCTATCGCAGCGGCTTTCCCTTGAACGATGGCACGGATCGCGTGCTGGTCACCTGGAGTCCCTGCCGACTTCAGGAAGGTGCGGGTGCGAGCGCGCGCATCGTTGCCTGCGGCGCCGATCCCGACGCGCGTGGCCTGCCCGCAGCGGCGCCTCTCTATGGTGTCTGGGTCTACGACCCGCGCCAGAACACCCAGCAGCCGGTGGTGGTTGGTGTTGAAGGCAGGATGATCGAGGAAGCGGTGGTACTGGCGCCGCGGGCGCTGCCCGTGGTGCTGCTGGAGCCGGTGCCGGGTGTCGACGTGGACGAGACGCTGGTGGAGGAGAACGCGGGCATCCTCGAGATTCGCAGCGTCTTCGACTTCGACGGCATCGACCGCGCCACGCCCAACCTGCTGGCGCAGCGCGACCCGACGACCACGCCGGTGGCCGATCGCCCTGCATGGTTCCTGCGCCTCATTCGCCCGGTGCTGCTCCCCGATGACGACGTTGTCGACATTCCCGGCACCGCATTCGGGCGTTCGGCTGCGGAGGGCATGCGCGAGATCATCGGTTACGCTCCGATCGAGCCGGATGGCTCGGTGAAGGTCAAGGTACCCGCGGATGTGGCGTTCACGCTCGCGGTGGTGGACCGCGAGGGCCGGCAGATCTCGCGACGGCACGACTACTGGCTGCAACTGCGCAGCGGCGAGACCCTCGCCTGCAATGGCTGTCATGAGGCCGATCGCGAATCGGCGCACGGGCGCGTGGACGCCGAGCCGGCGTCGATCAACCCCGGGTCGCCGGTGAACGGCCCGTTCCCGAACACGAACCCGGCGATCAGTGCCGACCTCGGCGAGACGATGGCACAGGCGCGTGCGCGCCGCTTCGGCCTGTCCGAGCCATCGCTGGACCAGGTCTTCACCGACGTCTGGACGGATCCCGCGCGCAGCGCACCGGCGGCCGCGTTCGCGCGGCGCTTTGCCGCGCTGGGCACGCCGATGCCCGCCACCCCGGGCTGCATCGACGACTGGTCAAGCCGGTGCCGCACGACGGTCCACTTCCCCGTGCACCTGCAGCCGATCTTCGAGCGCACGCGGCAGGTGCTTGCGGGCGATGGGGTGACGGTGCTCGAGGATCGCACCTGCACGTCGTGCCACGGCCGGACCGAGGCGATGGGTGCTGCGCGGGTACCCGCGGCACAGCTCGAGCTCAGTGGCGATGCGTCGCCGGACGAGGGCGACCACACCGTTGCCTACCGCGAGCTCCTGTTTCCGGATGTCGAGCTCGAACTCGTGGGCGGCGTGTTGCGCGATCGTCTGGTGCCGCTGCTCGACGCCAACGGCGATCCCGTGCCGCAGCTCGATGCAGAGGGTGAACCGCTGCTGGACGAGGACGGGATGATCATCCCGGTGCTCGTCACGGTGCCCGTGCAGACGACGATGTCGGTGGGTGGCGCCCTCGCCAGCGCGCCTTTCTTCCTGCCGTTCGCTGCGGGTGCCAGTCATGCCGGCTACCTCGACGAGGTCGAGCTGAAGCTGTTCCGTGAGTGGCTGGACATCGGTGCCCAGTACTACAACGATCCCTTCGCGGTGCCGCAATGAACACGCGACTCTGCTTCCGCCCCATGCTTGCCGCGGCCCGCGGGCTGGTCTGGCTGGCCATTCCCGTAGCCGTTCCCGTGGCCATGGCTGACGAGGCACCGGCACCGACGCTGCGCGTCAGCGCGCCGCTGCTCGAGCTGACGGCCGGCCCCGGGCGCGGCTATCCGGCCCTGCATGCGCTCGAGCAGGGCGATGGCGTGCACGTCGTCAAGCGCAAGACGGACTGGTTCAAGCTCGAGGCGGAAGACGGGGCGAGCGGCTGGGTGCATCGCGATGTGGTGCTGCGCAGCGTGCAGGGTGCCGGCTATGTGTCGCCCACGCTCGACGACTTCGGAGCCCGTCGCGTCGAGATCGGCATGATGAGCGGCGACTTCGACGGCGCGGCCACGATCGGGGTCTTCGGCGCCTATTCGCTCTCGCCCAATGTCGCGCTGAAGATTGGTGGGCAGAAGATCCTCGGCAACTTCTCCGATGGCTGGATCGCTTCCGCCGACATCGTGGTGCAGCCTTTCGCGGACTGGCGGATTGCGCCGTACTTCACGCTTGGTGGGGGCGCGGTTCACGTCGAGCCGCAGACGACGCTCATCGCGTCCCAGGATCGCACCGACGAGATGGCACACGTCGGTGTTGGTCTACGTTTCTATCTGGCGCGGCGATTCGTGCTCCGTGCGGAGTATGAGAGCTATCAGATCTTCACCTCCCGCAACGAGAACGAGGAGATCAACCAATGGCAGGTCGGCGTCAGTGCGTTCTTCTAGGCGCGCTTCAACCGGGCGACACGCTTCAACCGGGGGTAGTGGGCCACTGCGTCCGTCCTGCCCGTTGCTCGCGCCGGGGCTGCCCGGGCACCGACATGAGGTCACCGCAATGAGTTCAGCATGCACTCGCAGCACGACCGGCCGTCGCGCGCTGCACATGGCCCTTCTGGCGACCGCGCTGCAGCTCGCGCTGCCATCGCCCGGCAGCATCGCCTGGGCCGATGCGGCGGATGTCGGCTGGCTGGAAAGCGAACCCCTCGATCCGATCGAGGTGGAGCGCCGGGAGGTGAAGCTCGACGACATCGACACCGAGGACTTCCGCATCGGCGTCTACGGCGGTGCGATGTCGGTCCAGGACTTCGGTGTCGAGACGGTGGAGGGCGTCACGGGGGCCTATCACGTCACCGAGGACATCTACCTCGAGGGTGTCTACTTTCGTTCGAAACTCGGGCTCACCAGCTTCGAGCGCCTCAGCGGCGGCGCCCGGCTGCTCACCGACGACGAGCGCGACCTCACGCACTACGGCGTGAACGTGGGCATCGACCTCCTGCCGGGCGAGTCGCATGTTGGCCCCTGGGCCGTGGTGAACTCGGCGCTCTACGTGCTTGGCGGCGTCGGGTCGACGGACTTCGGCGGCGACGAACGCTTCACCATCACGATGGGTGTGGGCTATCGCGTACTGGCAACCGACTGGTTCGCGCTGCATCTGGACGTACGCAACCACATGCTGGAGTCGGACCTGCTGGGCGAGAACGAGACCCTGCACAATCTGGAAGTACAGTCCGGCTTCACCATCTTCTTCTGATCGCCCAGATCGACTCGCGTGCGCTGGTCGCGCGCTGTCAGGCAACAACAGGATCCTACGCATGCAGTACGTCCGACAGTTCCCCATGCATCTCGCCACGCTGGCGCTGCTGCTCTGCATCGGTGTTGCGGTGGCGGCACAACAGGCCGTGGGTGGGCCACCGCGCACGGCGTCCGACTTCACGATCACGGGTGCCAACGGGCAGCCGCTGAAGATGAGCGACTACAAGGGCGAGGTCGTGCTGCTGAACTTCTGGGCGTCATGGTGCGGCCCGTGCCGCCAGGAGATGCCGATCCTGGACCGCATCCATGAACGCTATCGCTCGCTCGGGTTCACGGTGGTGGGCGTGAACGTCGACGAGGACCGCGGCCCGGCGATGCGCATGCTCGCCGAGACACCCGTGGGCTTTCCCGTGGGCTTCGATCCGCGCGGCATCGTCAGCACCGTGTACTCGGTGGACTCGATGCCAAGCACGGTGCTCGTGGACCGCAGGGGCATGGTGCGGCACGTGCACCGGGGCTACCAGCCGGGCTTCGAGGACAAGTACATCGAGCAGATCAAGTTGCTCGCGAGGGAGTGACGATGAAGCGGAACCTGTTGCTGACAGTCGTGCTGCTGGCCTGTGCCTCGTCGCTCTCCGGCTGTGCCGACCTCGGCATCCAGCCCTGGGTGAAGCCCTACGAGCGCAACCAGCTCGCGGATCCGATCATGAGCTGGGGTCGGGACCCGATCTCCACCGGTTACCTCGGCCACGTGCGGCAGGCTCGTGAAGGGGCGCGTGGCGCCGAGGGCGGGGCGGGGGGTGGCTGTGGCTGCAACTGACGGCGCTGCGGATCGGCAGGGACGGGCGCGCCGTACGAGCGTGCGCGTGCGCCCGGTCGGTCTTGCGTTGGCCGCGGTGCTTGCGTGTTCTGCGCTGCCGGCAGTCGGGGGTACGCTGCCCGAAGACCGCGCGGACGTGATGTACCACCTGTACGAAGGCGGCGACCTGACGGTCGACGGACCCTCCGTGCTCGTGCGCAAGTCGATGGCCGACACGGTGTCGGTGTGGGCGAACTACTACGTCGACCTGATCTCGAGCGCCTCGGTGGACGTGATGGCGACCGCCAGCCCCTACTCCGAGCGGCGCGTCGAATGGAGTACCGGGGCTGACTTCGTGCACGAAGACACGAGCATGGGGTTGTCCTTCACCAGGAGCGACGAGGACGACTATGGCGCGCGCACGGTCCGCTTCGGCATCAGCCAGACCTTCTTCGGCGACCTGACGACGGTCGGCATCGCCTATGCGCGCGGCGAAGACACCGTGCGGCGTCGGGGGGACGAGACGTTCGAGGAAGACGTCGAGCGTCGCAGCTACCGCGTCGATGTCTCGCAGATCCTCACCCGCAGCTTCGTGATGAGCCTCAACTACGAGGCGATCAGCGACGAGGGATTCCTCAACAATCCCTATCGCAGCGTGCGCTTCGCCGACAGCTCGGTGGCGCGCGGCTTCAGCTACGAACGCGAGGTGTACCCGAACACGCGCACGAGCGACGCGATCGCACTGCGCGCCAAGTACTACCTGCCCTACCGGGCTGCACTGTCGGCGGAGTACCGGCGCTACCAGGACACCTTCGGCATCGCAGCCAATGACGGGGCGATCGAGTACACCCATCCGCTGGCGTCTGGCTGGACGCTCGAGGCGCGCTATCGCTACTACTCCCAGGAAGCCGCGGACTTCTACGCCGACCTCTTCCCGCGCGCGAATGCGCAGAACTTCCTCGCGCGTGACAAGGAGCTCTCGACCTTCGACTCGCACACCGTCGGCGTCGGCCTGAGCTACGACGCGGGTGAGGGCCGCCTGCCCTGGGTCGATCGCGGCAGCCTGACGCTCCAGGTCGACTACATGCGCATCGGCTATGACGACTTTCGTGACGTGACGAAGGGCGGCACGCCTGGCCAGGAACCGCTGTACGAGCTGGATGCGGTGATCGTGCGGGCCTTCGGCTCGGTGTACTTCTAGTGCGTGCCGGACGCAGCCTTGTCGCACTGTTGGTCGCGGCATGCCTGGGTTCACCTGTCGTTGCCGTGCATTCGGCTTCCCCGGTGCTCGACTTCACGCTGCCGCTTGCGGAGGGCGGGCACTGGCGGCTCGCCGAGCAGCGAGGGCACGAGGTCTGGATCGCCCTGGTCGCGCCCTACTGTGGCGACTGCACCGGGTTCGTCGATGCCGCCGCTGCGCGCATGCGCGAGCTCGAGGGTGCTGCCGCCATGCCGACCCTGATGGTGATCTCGACCCTCGATGCCCGTGGTGCGCCGCTGCAGCTCGAGGGTGCGGTGCGCAACGGCCTGCTCGTGGATCGGAACGACGCCGTGCTGCGCATGCTCGATCCGCCTGAGCTGCCCTGGCTCGTGCGCATTGACGCGGATGGCCGCGCGGTCGCTGCGGGTTCGGATCTCGACTCGCTGGCGCCCATCGCACCGGGCGACGGACTGTGGAACAGCCTCGTGTCGCGCTGGCGGCAGGTGTGGGACGAATGAGGACGACGCGCATGATGGATCGTGAGAAGCGGTTGCTGCTGCTGGTCGCACTGGCCTGCGTGCCGTGCCTGGCCTGGGGCGAGGACACGCGTGCCGACGCCGGCCAGGCCACTGCCATGCAGGCCACTGCCGTGCAGGCCACTGCCGTGCAGGCAGATGTCGTGGTGTCCGAAGTGACGGTCGGCGAAGGCGCGACGGCTGCTGCGCCGGCGGCGGACCCGGTTGCCGGCGACCCCGCTGCAGACACCGCGACGGAGTCGGTGGAGGTTGCGCTGGCGAATCTCGAGCGCGACCTGGCGATCCTCGAGGAAGACCTGCTGTACCCGCCGAGCTCGCGTGTCGCGGTGTACCTCTCCCTCGACGTGGGCGAACTCTTCGCGCTCGACGAGGTGGAGGTGAAGCTCAACGGCGAGACCGTTGCGCACCATCTCTACACCTCGCGACAGGTGAACGCGCTCGCGCGTGGTGGTGTGCAGCGGCTGTTCGTCGGCAATGCGAAGCAGGGCAGCAACGAGATCACCGCGTTCTTCCTTGGTCGCGGTACGGAAGGGCGCGAGCTGCGTCGTGGCACCACGGCGACCTTCGACAAGGGCTTCGAGCCGCTGTTCGTGGAACTGCAGATCCGTGACTCGGAGACACTGCAGCGGCCCGAGATGTCGGTCGAGGTGCACTGAGGCCATGGCGCAGAGCCTGCACGCAACGGACCACGCCACCGCGGCTCGCCGCGGTGCGTGTGACCGTTCGCTGAGCGGGCACCGTTTCCGGCTGGCCGCGCTGTGCTTGCTCCTGTTCGCCTTCGCCGCGTCGTCTGCACGCGCGAACCTGTTCCCGGACATCCACCTGTTCAGCGATCCGCCGCCGCCGGTGCCGCTCGCCCTTGGCAGCGTGCTGTTCCACTTCTACCAGGAGGATCATCGCGCGACCCTGGCCGAGGCGCTGTACGTGGAAGCGCGCCTCGAGCGCGCCGGAACGCCGCTGGCGGGAAGGGACCAGCTGCTGCTCGCCAAGGGCAGTGCAGCGCTGGGTCTAGACATGCTCGTGCAGGCGCGCACCTGGCTGCTCGAGGTGGATGCGTCGGCGCTGCCGGCCACGGCACTGCCGCGACTGCATCTCGCCCTCGCGCGCGTCGCCTTCCTCGATGGCGACGACGGCAGGGCGCGGGACTATCTCGCGCGGCTGCCGGAGGACTTCGCCGCGCGGCCGGACGTGCACTACCTGCGCGCGGAACTTGCGCGCCGTGCCGGTGCACTTGTCGAGATGGCGGGTGCGCTGGAAGGGCTCGAGGAGGACGATCCGCTGTGGTTCTTCGGCTGGCACAACTACGCCGTCTCGGCGCGTGCAGCAGGCGATTCGGCGGCTGCGATCCAGGCATTCGATCGCATCGCCGAGACTCGGCCCGAGGTTCCGGCGGCCGCCGACATCGCCGTGCGTGCGGGCCTGCAGGGAGCGCTCCTGCGTGCGGAGTCCGGCGATCTCGATGGAGCGATCGCGCGCCTGGACCGGGTGCCGGTTGCGGGCATCTACGGTCGGATGGCGCTCGCCAGGCGAGCGCAGCTCGCGCTCGCGGCCCAGGATCTTGGCGTCGCCGCCAAGGTCTTCGAGGCCCTGGCCGCGCCCGTGGACGATCGTTGGGACAGCGAGCGCGTCGATGCACTCATCGGCGCGTCCTACATTCGTGAACAGACGCTCGGCGGGGCTGCCTCCCTGCCTGCCTACGAACGTGCGGCCATGCAGCTCGACGCGCGTGTCGGGGGCTTGCGTGCGCTCGGCGGCGCACTGGAGGATCGCAGCTGGCTGACGCTGCTCGCCGATGTCGAGGCATCCTCGCGGGACACCGGCATTGCCTCCTCCCGGCGCGACGCTCGCGACCGCGACGCGAACGGCGACGACGACGACGCAGATGAACCAGCTGACAGGGATGCGGACGACGAGGCAGCGGATGACGCGGCCGATGCCGCGCGCCTGATGGCCAGCCGCGATGGCTTCCGCTCGATCGACGCTCGTTTCTCCGGCATCGACTGGATGGCCTGGCTGGCCGCGGGTGACACCCAGCGTAACCTGCTCGGCTGGCGGCGCCTCGGGGAGTCGCGCACGCGCCTCACGGTGCTCGGCAATTCGGCCCTGGCGCTCGGCCAGGCGGCCGACGAGCAGGAGCGTCGTGTTGCCCGGGCTGCGGCACGCCTCGGTGGAGACGGGGTGCCGGCAAGGATGGACGCGCTGGAGGCCAGGCTCGAGAACGAGGGCGCGCGCCTGCGCGGGTTGCTGTCGACGTCGACGGCCGCGACCTCGGTCGGCGTGGACGCGGCGTCGCGTACGCTCGCGTTGCGTGCACTCGCGAACCCTGACGAACTGCAGGCGATGGATCGCCTTGATGTGCTCGAACGGCTGGCTGCCGATCGCCGGGATCGCGCCGCCCAGCGACGCATCGCGCGGCTTCGAGGCGTGCTTGCGTACGGGATCGATGCCGATGTGGCCGAGCGGGTGTGGGCACGCGAGAAGCAGCGACGCGCGGCGCGTGTGCGCCTAACCGCACTGGACCTTCGCGGAACCCGCATCGACCTCGCCGAACGCGAGCGCGCCGCGCAGCGTGGCGCGGGCAGTCGGGTGGCCGCGCTGCGGGCACGCCTGGAGGCACTGCATGGCCGCATGGGCGACCTGCGCGACGCCCGCGAAGCGCGCCTGACTGCCGGATTGCGTGCGCGCATCGAGGCGGATCTGCGCGACAGCGAACGCCAGCTCACGTTCGCCCGGCTTGCCATGGCACGAATCGCCGATGCCGAGCTCGCTGCGATGCGTCCCTCCGGAGCGACCCGATGAGCGCGCGCTCGACGATGCTGCTCGCAGTTGCCTGCGCGTCGCTTCTTGCTTCCGGTTGCGGCGTCAGCCGCACGCTGGGCGACGCGATGTACGACCTGCGGCATCTCGAGTTCGAACGCCTGAATCCCTTCGACGATTCGCCACCGCCGTTGCGGGTGGATGGTCCTACGGTGGCCGAGGTCATCGCCGACCTCCCTGAGGCACTGCCTGCAGGTGCCCGCATCATCGACGGCGTGGCTGGCCGCAGCGATGCGCGCGTCGCCGGGACTGCGAGCGGTGCTATCCCTGCGGTGGCGGCCACGGATGCGCCGCCGCCCGCCGCGGTGGCGGCATCGCCCGCGGCACTCGATGCGGTGATCGCGCGCTACGAAGCGGTGCTGCCTGCGCTCACGGACGAGGCAGCACGGTTTGCAGTGCGCAAGCGCGTCACGGACCTCAAGCTCGAGCGCTCGACCGTCGCGAACGATGCGGCGGGGTACGCGGAGGTCATTGCCGCCTACGACGCGCTCCTGCGCGAGACGGCAGCGAACGGTGTCGCTGACGACGGAAACTCCACGCCCGCCATCCGCTACCAGCTCGCACGCGCCCGGGACCTTGCGGGGCAGGGTGCGGCTGCGCTTGCCGACCTCGATGCCCTGATCGCGGGCGCGGGGCCGGGTACCGATCCGGCGCTGCTTCGCGAGGCGCGATTCCGCCGGGCCGAGGCTGCGTTCTCCCGCGGCGACTACGCTGGTGCAGCGCGCGACTATGCAGAGGCGACGGGGCCGGACTCGAAGTACGGCCTGCATGCGTCCTACATGCTCGGCTGGTCGCACTTCCGGGCCGGAGATCAGGCGGCTGCGCTGCAGGCGATGTTCGACGTGATTGCGCAACTCGGTGCCCGGCCTGCCTCCGGCCTTGCGGCCTCCGAGCGTGAGCTGCTCGCGGATGCCCTGCGCGCAACAGTGCTCGCACTCGAACGCACGGGCGGCGTGGGCACCCTGGCCGAGGCGATGCGGGAGCGAGACCAGCCGGTCTGGCAGGTGCTGCCCTACGAGGCGCTTGGGGCGTTCTATCTCGATGGCCGGCGGTTCCAGGACGCGGCCGCGGCGTTCGAGCGGTTCGAGACCGAGAATCCTCCGCTCGCCGTGTCTGCACCCGCGTTTGCGCTGCGTGCCGTCGAGGCGCTGGCGACTGGCGGCCTGCCGACGGAAGTGCAGGGTCGCAAGCCGCGCTTCGTGCAGCGCTACGGTGCGGGCAGCGCGTTCCACGAGCGCCATGGCGACGAGGGCATTGCGCCCTACCGGGCGGCGCTGCTGTCGTTCATCGATGGCGAGACCGCCCGCCTGCATGCACTCGCGCAGCGTGATCGCACGCCGCAGGCGTATGCCGAGGCGGCGTCCTGGTATCGCCGCTGGCTGCTGAACTTCGATCGCACACCGGAAGCCATGCCGCTCGTCGCAGGCGACGTGCGGGTGGATGACGCCGCCATCGGCGAGCGCCTCTTCCTGCTCGGCGAGGCCCTCGCTGCGGGCGGTGCAGTCGCCGATTCGGTGCCGGTGTTTCGCGGTCTCGTGCAGCGCCTGCCAACGCATCCCCGGGCACGGGAGGCAGGGTACGCCGCGGTGCTGGGGCTGACCGCACTGGTCGAATCCGAGCCCGAGAGAGCACGGCAACTGCTTGCAGCAGAGCTCGATTTCGCGGACCGCTTCGGTGATGACCCACGCGCACCCGATGTGCAATTGCACGCCGCGCGCTCGCTGCTGACGCGCGCCGACAACGAAGGCGCTGCGCTGGCGGCCGAGAGTGCGCTCGCGCGCTGGCAGCTCGATGCCCCCCGCGGTGGGCTGGCGCGGCGAATCGCCGCAGAGGCGCGCCTCGCGCGCGACGAGCTTCCTGCCGCAGAGGTGCACTTCGCTGCTGCACGCAGTCTTGCGAGCGATGCGACAGAACAGCAGGAGCTCGAGGGGCGCCTGCTCGCCACGGTGGGCCGGCAGGCCGAGAACGCGGAGAAGGCGGGCGAACTGGACGCGGCCGTCGCGCACCTGCGGCGGCTTGCTGCGATCGCACCGCAATCGGAACCGGCGATTGCCGGCGGCCTGAACGTCGCCTCGCTGTACCTGCAGGCGGGGCGACCTGCCGAGGCGGCGGCGCAGCTCGAGGCGTCGCGTACCGCCCATCCCGCGCATCCGCTGATGGCTGACGTGCCGCTTCGCCTTGCCGAGCTCTACGAACGGCTGCAGCAACCGGGCCGCGCGGCCGATGAGCTGCTCGCGGTTGCAGCCAGCACCAGCGACGCTGCACAGGCGCGCAACGCGCACTACCACGCGGCCGAGCTCCTGCTTCCGGTCGACGCGGTGCGCGCGGAGTCGGTGCTCTCGGACTACGTGCAGCGTTTCCCCATGCCGATCGGCTTCGCGGCCGATGCAGTGGCCCGGCTGCGCGTACTGACGGCCGCCCGCGCGCCTGCGCTGGCCCGTTGGCAGGCGTTGCAGATGCAGCTCTACGACGAGGCAATGCGCAGCGCCAGTCCTGAAGCTGCGACCGAGCTGGCGCGGCCGCGAGCACTGGCGGCGGACGTTGCCTTCGAGCTTGCTGCGCCGCACCGGTTGGCATTCGAGGCCATCCCCCTCAGCCAGCCGCTCGCGCAGTCCCTCGGCGAGAAGCGCGCTGCGCTGGACGTTGCGATCGCGGCCTACGAGCGCGCAGGCGCCTACGGCGAGTCGCGGATCGTCACGGCGGCCACGCGAGCGATTGGCGAGCTCTACGGCCGCCTTGCCGACGAGCTGCGCGCTTCCCCTCGCCCCGAGGCCGCGACTGACGAAGGGCTGGCGCGCTACGAGACGGCCCTCGCGACACGCGCCGCCGACATCGACGCGCAGGCCATCGGCGTGCATCGGCTCAATGCTGCGCGTGCGCGGGACGGTGCGTGGGACGATTCGATCGCCGCGAGTTTCGCGGCGCTCGCGCGGCTGGACGCCGCGGCCTTTGCACGGCAGGAACAGTTGCCGCCGCCGCCCGGAATCGAGCTGCTCGACGAGGCGGATGGTGCAGCGCTGCCGCCGTCGCTTGCGCTGGCGCTGCAGGCCTGGCGGGCAGGTGATCACCAGGCTGCCGAGCGCGCCTTTGTTGCACGGCTGGGCGAGGCGGCAGACGACGCGGCGGCTCAGGTGGGGCACGGCATCGCGCTGGTCGCGCTGGATGATCCCGCCGCGGCGCTGCAGCGTCTCGACGCCGCCAGCCCCGTCCCGGACATCAGCGGTCGCTGCGCCCTTGACGTGGCACGCGGTGTCGCCCTTCGTCGTCTCGGCCGCCTGCGCGATGCCGAGGCTGGCTATCGCGCCTGTGTTGCAGCCGATGCGCTGAACGCCACCGCCTGGCGCAACCTCGGTGTACTTCACGAGCTCTATCTCCAGGACGACGCCGCAGCGCTCGAGGCCTACCGCCGCGCTGCGCGCGCTGCGATTCACCCCGATGGCGAGCTCGCTGGCTGGATTGCCCGGCTCGAGGCAGCCAATGTCGTGAGCCACACGCCATGAATTCGTACCTGGGAGCAGAGATCAGTCGTGCATTGCGGGCGGCCGGCTTCCTGCTTGCAACCTGTGTCCTCGCCGCGCCGGCAGCCGCTGCCGAGCGCGAGGTCGCGCCTGTGACGGCGCGTGCAGGTGCCGGCTCATCTTCCGAGGCCGGTTCCTCTTCCGGTGCGGAAGGTGAACTGCGCGTGCGCCTCGACGAAGATGTCATCACCGGCAGTTCGGAACGGCCGAAGGTGCTGTACATCCTGCCCTGGCGCAGTGCGCAGGGCACGCCAGGGCTTGATGCGGCACCCGACCTGAAGGCAACGGAATTGTTCGATTCACTGGATCCGGACGCACACGAACGGCAGCTGCGCTATCGGCAGCGGCTTGCAGGTGACGCACCGGATGCAACGCAGTAGACGCGGAGGCTAGGCAGCAATGGAAGAGATCGTTCGCTTTTTTCAGGGCGGTGGTTCGTTCATGTATCCGATCGCCGTCGTGGCGGCGCTCGGTTTCTCCATCGCGGTAGAGCGCTTCATCGTGCTCACCCGGTTGCTCAACGAGAACCGGCGTGACTTCGAGAAGCTGCTGCTGGCGCTCAAGGCTGGGCAGATGAAGGAAGTGCTCGAAGCCACCCGCGCACCGACGACAGGCGTGGCGCACATGCTCGGCGAGGCGGTGCGCCGACTGCCGCAGAGCCGCCGCCGCGCAGACCTCGAGATGGCCATGGAGGAAGCACTGCTGGAAGTGCTCCCAACGGTGGAACGGCGCACGCCCTACCTGGCCTCGTTTGCCAACGTCGCGACGCTCCTGGGCCTGCTCGGAACCGTCATCGGCCTCATCCACGCCTTCACCTCGGTCGGCGAGGCGGATGCCGCACAGAAGGCGGCGATGCTGTCGGCCGCGATCTCGATCGCGATGAACGCGACAGCGTTCGGCCTCATGACGGCGATTCCGCTGCTGCTCGCCCATACCTATCTGCAGGCGCGCACGGTGGCCATCACCGAGAGCCTCGAGATCGCCCAGGTGAAGTTCCTGAACCAGCTCGAGATGCGGCTCGAGCGGCACGAGGAATCGGGCGCGTCGACTGCGGGTGACGCGGGTCGTGCAGAGCAGCGTGCTGCCACGGGCGCCGGTGCCGCCGGCACCTACGGTGATGCAGGCGGACGCGCGTCGCCTGCGCGGGGCGGTGCCAGCTCCGCCGCCGCCTGACGCCCGGCATGCACGTCTTCCAGTCGGTCGCCACTCACGTGGTGGCCTGTCAGCGACGGAATCGGTGACGACAGCACATGAAGCGATCGAAGATCAGGCGCCAGAAGGCGCGGGCAGGTGAGGAGGCCGAGGGACTGAACCTCGTCGCGATGATCGACATGTTCACGGTGCTCGTGTTCTTCCTCCTCGTCACCAGCACGCAGATCCTCTTCACCGACACGCGCTCGCTCGCGCTCACGCTGCCCGGCTCGCCGACGGCAGCCGTTGATGCCGCACCGCGGCAGGACATCGAGATCGTGGTTCGTTCGGCGAGCGTCGACATCGGCGACAGCGCTGGCGGCGTCATCGAGTCCATTCCGCTGGCGAACCTCGCGCGCATGCAGGAAGTGCTGATCGAGCTGAAGCGGCGCGCACCGGAAGTGCGCAAGGTGTCGGTGCTCGCGGAGGAAGAGGTTTCCTACCAGACCCTCGTGTCGGTGCTGGATCGCATTCGCAGCTACCCGGCAGCGAACGCAGCCGGTGCACGCACACAGGCCGAGCTGTTTCCAGAGATCGCACTGGGCGATGCACCAGCGCTGGCCGTGCAGGAGCGCAGCTCGTGATCAAGTCGCGCATGCTCAGGCGGAGGTCGCGGCAGCGGCACGGTGTGCCGGTGCTCAACCTGGTCTCGATGATCGACGTGCTGTCGATCCTCATGTTCTTCCTGCTCATCACCAGCGGCCAGGTGCCACTGCTGGAGCTCCTGCCGGAGCTGGAGCTGCCGATTTCGGCGGCCGAGGCGCAGCCCGACAACTATGTCGTCGTGAGCATCGACGATGGCGGCGTTCACGTGGGCAAGGCGCGGGTGCTGACGATGGCCGAGCTGATTCGCGGCAATGCCGACGGCAGCGACGTTGTGCCGGTCTTGCGCGAAGCGCTGGTCACGGCGCGCGCTGCTCATCCGGTGCGGGCCGGCGACGAGGTGAACAAGCCCGTCACCATCCTCGGCGACGAGTCGATTCCCTACACGGCGCTCAAGCGCGTGATGGCGACGGTACAGGCCGCGGACTTCCGGGAAGTCCAGCTCGCGATCGACCGGCCGGCATCGGCTACCGGCGATGCGGGCGGCGCTGCAACCGCCGGATCAGCCGCCATCGGCGAGGCTGCTGTCGGCGGTGCCGCGCGCGGCGCAGTCACTCCGCGGATGGCAACCGGAGGAGGCAAGGCGTCATGAGTGCACTTGCCACCGCCTATCCCCTGCCCTGGCGCGAGGTTGATGCCGACTCGCGGCGGGCATTCGTCAGCCAGCTCAGCGCACTCGGGATCGTCATCGTGCTTGGCATCGTGATCCCGCTCATCGACCTGCCGGAGCGCATCCGGGAGGTGCGTGAGGTTGTCGCGATGACACGCATCACGCTTGCTCCGCCTGTACCCAAGCTGATGCCACCGCCGGAGCCGCCGCGCGTGTTGCCGGTGGAGGTACCGGCCGATGCGCCCATTGCCGCGCGCGCCGTCGCACAGCCGAAGCAGGTGGCGACCGCAGTGCCAACGGTGACATCTCGGCCGGTCGTTGCGCCGGCGCCACGCCGTGACACGGCGGTGGATGCAAGCGTTGCAGCGCTCGATGATGCGTTTGCCGACCTGCGCGCGCCGGACACGCGCTCGCTGCGGGCAACGAATTCCGCATCCACGCCGACGAACGGCCCCGCGCGTGCTGATCGCGCCGCGCTCGGTGCCAATCAGGGGCGGCGCGCGATGGCGCTTGACGGCTCGCCAGGCCGCGTGGGTAACGTCGCGCTCGGTGCCCGCGCGGAAACGCGTGTCGCCGCGCCTGTCGCACCGGCTGGCTCGGCCCGTGGTACTGCCGACAGCCGTACCCAGGCGGGTGGACGGCAGCGATCGCTCGAGGAGATCTGGCGGGTGTTCGATGCCAACAAGGGTCGGCTGTTCGCGCTCTATCAGTCTGCGCTCGTGCAGTCGCCCGGGCTCGCGGGGAAGATCGTGCTCGAACTCGTCATCGAACCGGATGGCAGCGTGCAGCGCGTGCGCGTCATGTCCTCGGAGATCGACGAGCCCGCCCTCGTGGAGCAGGTGACGCAGCGCGTGCGCGGCTTCCGCTTCGAGGCCAAGAATGTCACGCGCACGACGGTGACCTATCCGGTGCACTTCCTGCCAGGGTGACGGGGTGCCGTCCGGCGCGGCTCAAAGCTCGCGCGACGCGTCCCGAGCGAAGCATGGTGCCGACATCGATGCGCGCATGGCTGCATGTGATGTCGTTCTGCCAGCACAAGCGTGTTGCGCGAGTCGCTGCGATCGATGGCGCGCGACTGCTGCCGTTTCTCTTTGTGCGCAACTTCGTGCGCAACTTTGTGCGCAACTTTGTGCGCAACTTTGTGCGCAACTTTGTGCGCAACTTTGTGCGCAACAACGAGACATGGCGCACACCGCCGAAGTCACGTGCGGTATGTCGCGGGCGCACTATCATCGCCGCCATGACACTGTCCTCTCTCATCCTGCACACCCGTGGCGCACCGCGCCTTCTTCGCGCTGTACTGAAGACGGTCGCGCGGCAGCGCGCCGACGACTTCGAGGTGCTGGTGGCAGACGACGGTGACACGCGCATCAGCCGTGACGTGGTGCGCGAATTCGCCCTCTTGTCGCCCGAGCTACCTGTACGCCACGTGGTGCTTTCGCCACCGAGCGAGGCGCCATTGCCAACTGCTCGTGGTGCCGTTCTTCGGCTGGCGTTCGATGCCGTGGCGTCGGACTACACCATCTTCATCGGTACTGGAACGCTCCTGCACCCCGAATTCGTGGCTGCGCACATGCGCATGCGCGGCGAGGGGCGTGCATTGGTGGCACCGCGGGGTGTGGTGGTGCGGACGCCGCTCGTGGAGCAGCTACTTGCCATGCGCTCGTCTTGTCGCGGTGACCTGGGGTGGCTTGCGCGTCACGCACTGCGCGGCGATCTCGACGAGACCTCGCGTGGCGTCATCGTTCGCGCGCCCTGGTTGCGGCGCTGGCTGTCGTCGTCCTCGGGCATTCCCGAAGGCGGGCACTTCAGCATGCAGACGGCGGTACTCAGGCAAGTGCTCGCGGACTCTCCGCTTCGTGCAGACGGCGCGCCCGTCTTCGACGAGCAGGGGCTCGGTGCGCGGCTGGCGGCGCGCGGCATCCAGACCATCGACGTGAGCCGACTCGCGGTGACCTATCATCTGGAGGGCTATGCATTTGCCGCGGCCGTCCGGGAGCGCAAGGCAGGCGCAGTCGCGCGGAATGGATCCGGCAAGCGGGGTCGCCGTTCGCGCGCCGCGGCGGCGGGCGAGACTGTCGCTGCCACCGCGCCTGCTGCAGCTGCTTTTTCAGGGGGCGTGGCGTCTGAGATTGCCGGTGCGTCGGCCAGCACCGCCACGCCGGCGCAGTCCAGTGCACCAACCCCGGGCGCGTCGCGCGTTCGGCTTGCCAACGGTCGGGCAGCCTGAGGCGGAGCCTGCCGCTCCCCCGGGTGCCCTGATTCCGGTCGCATCTTTTGCAGTTGGCGAGGCCGCTTCCTCGCTGTGCCCGCGACTAGAATCTGCCATGGGTCGCACGAAGACTCGGCGTTGTGGCTGCGCGGCCGACCCGCCGATCGACCAGACTGCGTGATGTTCGGGCCCTGATCGGCTGGGCGTCGTGCAAGGCGAGGGAGGGGTGTCCGTGGGCAAGCATCCGCTGTCGAAGCAGGCGATCCGCACGCGCGAGCGGTTCTTCTCGGCGCTGCGCGCCATCTCCTTGCGTGACATGGCGACTGCCCGCTCCGCCCGGCGCATCGAGCACCAGATCAACGAGGTGCTGTTCCAGATCGAGCGCTTCGCGTCCACGCACAAGCACAGCACCGTGCGCTCGGCGACCGATTGCGCGCGCATCGCGGCGAAATGGCTGGAACTCGCGTCGGAGAGCGCCGAGGTGGATGTGGACCTCGCGGACATGCTCGTGCTGTTCGCACGGCACTGGCTGCTGCTGCAGGTCGGACCACAGCAGGCCACGGCCTGGGTGCAGCGGGCCGAGGCCATGGTGCGCATGCTGTCCCTGCGCGGTGAGCATCGTGGCCAGCGTGACCTCCGTGATGGCGTGGCACATGACGGCGACCGGCCGATGGTGACGCTGGTACTGCGGGGCCTGCCCCGCGGTGCGCAGCCGGTCGAGGTGGAAGTGGACCTCGACGACGGTGCGATCATCGGTCGGGCCGAGAACTGCGACTGGGTGTTGCCTGGCGAGGTCGTCTCGCGTCAGCACGCGCGCTTGCGTTACGACACCGAGCGGCATGCCTTCTTCGTGTCCAACATGTCCAGAAACGGGCTTGGCATCGACGACGATCGGGTGCTCACCGAAGGTGAAGCCGAGGTGAACGTGGGTACGTTGCTGAAAATCCCGAAGGAGGGCCACTACGTGATCCTCGTGCAGTCGGTGTTCATCCCGGTCTCCAGCCTCTCGATGCTGGGCATCTCCTCGGTTCTGGATGGGGCGGTGGATCTGGATTCCGACGCCGACGCTGAAGAGGTCGCCGGCAACGCCACGGGCGAACACGGCACTGTCGCGGGTCGGGCGGGCGTTGTCGACATGGCGGCTTTCATGCAGCGCGATCCGAAGGGTGTGGTGCTGCGCTTGCTCGAGCAGTACAACTTCCTCACGCCCGAAGCCGCCGAACCGATCCGGCGCTACGTGTACGCCCAGCAGGATGCAGAGGACACGGTGCGTGCGCTGTTTGCGGACGTGCTCACGAGTCCGCCTCGGGCCTGACCTGCGCGCCTGCAGCTGCGCGCTCGGGTGGAACCGCCCGGGGGAGCCATGCTCGAGCAGAGCGCTCAGCGCTGCAGCGCGATCTCGACGTCAATGTCGATTCCTTCCTCCACCTTCAGTGCGCCACCGAGGGCGCTGAATGGCGTGAGACCGAGCTGTGCATGCGTCACGCGGATGCGTGCGTGGCCTCGCCAGCCGGGCTCCGTGGCTTCCACGCGCAGCGCGACCGGGAGTGGCACCGTGCGGCCCTGCAATTGAAGCTCGAGCATCAGCGGGAGCACAGCTTCGTCGCGTGGGCCGTCCTGCGGGCCGTCCCGTGGGCCGCTCCGGCCGCGGATGCCGACCAGCGGATGGCGATCGGCATCGAGCAGGCCAGCCGAGAGCATGTTGGTGCGCGTGCCGGCGATGGCTGCGGCATCCGGCAGCGATTCGAACCCGGCACCTGCGCGCGTGCGTTCCGCCGGCTCGTCGATGCGCCAGTCGGCCGGTTCGGTCACGAGGTCGAGGCCGGTCACCGTATCGCCTGCAATCATCACTACCCCGCGCAGCGGCGCGACGACCACATGGTTGTGCCCGAGCCGCGCGAGGGCACCTCCGCGGTAGACGTAGAGCCGAAGCGCGGAACGCTGCTCGTCGACGCGCCAGGTGACGGCAGCCGCGTCCGTTGCCACGTCGGTTGCCGTCGTCGCGCCCGCAACGGCTTCCGATGCAGCGTCAGGGCGGTCCTGGGTGGCCGCGCTTCCATCGCTTCCACCCTGACTGGCCGCTTGCGGCAGCCTCGAGGTGCAGCCGGCGAGCAACGCCAGCAGCAGCAGGATCACATGCAGGCGGGTCGAAGGCCCGCTCACATCCAGCCGGCCTTGCGGAATCGCCACACCAGCCAGCTATCGATGACCACCATGCTCGACAGTGCGAGCGGGTAGCCGAACCACCAGCTGAGCTCGGGCATGTGCTGGAAGTTCATCCCGTAGATGCCGGCGATCATCGTCGGCACGGCCACGAGTGCGGCGTAGGCGGCAAGCCGCTTGGTGACCTCGTTTTCCGAGAGCGAGATCATCGCCAGGTTCACCGAGATCGCCGTGGTCACCATCTCCCGGATGGAGTCGATGTGCGCATTCAGGCGCACGAGGTGGTCGTGCACGTCGCGGAAGTAGTCGCCCATACCCACGCACACCGGTGGCACGCGGCCGCCGAACAGCCGGTTGCTCGCCTCGGCGAGCGATGCCGTGGCGTGCCGCAGCGTCATCAGCTTGTTCTTCAGCTCGTACAGCGCCTCGATGTTCCGGCGCTCGGTCTTGCCAGAGAAGATCTGCGCCTCGATCACGTCCAGCTCGACCTCGAGCTGGTCGAGCAGGGGGAAGTAGCGGTCGACGACGGCGTCCATGAGCGCGTAGAGCACGTAGCCCGACCCGAAACGCAGCAGCTCGGGCTCGCGCTCGCAGCGGGCGCGCACGTCGGCAAAACCGCGCGATGCGCCCGTGCGTACGGAGAGCACGTAGTTGCGGCCGACAAAGATGTTCACCTCGCCGACGTTGAAGTCGCCGCGGGTGTCGCCTGGCTCGACCGTGTGCACCACGGCGAAGATCGACTCGCCGTACTCCTCGATCTTGGGCCGCTGGTGGCCGTGCAGGGCGTCCTCGATCGCGAGCTCGGGCAGGCCGAACTCCTCCTGCATCTCGGCGAGTTCCGCCTCGCTGCTGTCACTGAGCGCAACCCACACGAAGCAGTCCGGCCGCGCGATGTACACGCTGATGTCGGACTTGTCGATGTCGGCCAGCTTGTGGCCGTTCTGGTAGGCAACACAGTTGACGAGCATGGCGGGGAGGCCGGGAGCGAGCGCGCGCGCATGATAGCCGCAGGTTGCGGCCGGAGGTGTGACGATCGGCAGCCCCGCGCAGTAGCATCGCGGGTACTCGCTCGCTGCGGTCTCCGGCACGGCCATGCCCTTCACGCACACCGTCGGCCATCGCGTGCATCGCTTCGACGACCTGCGCACGCTGCTGGCCTGCGCGAGCCCGGCACGGTCGGGCGATACGCTCGCTGGGCTTGCTGCGGCGTCGGCCGAGGCGCGCGTGGCCGCCCGCATGGCGCTGGCAGACCTGCCGCTCGTGCACTTCCTGTCCGAGTCTGTCGTGCCCTACGAGGCCGATGAGGTCACGCGGCTGATCGTCGATGGCCACGATGTGGCGGCGTTCGCGCCCGTGCGTCACCTCACCGTGGGTGGCTTCCGCGACTGGCTGCTCGCGCCCGCGGCCGACGAGGCGGCACTGGCGCGGCTCGCGCCCGGCATCACGCCCGAGATGGCGGC
>SXGU01365577.1_pt1 | contig 28862 bp, 17 predicted proteins | sample 3174531 | NCBI WGS metagenome assembly SXGU01 (sample SAMN11356863, study PRJNA531348) | freshwater metagenome | isolation source: freshwater sample F1-140 | place: China: Fuxian Lake, Yuxi | collected 2017-12-25 | reverse complement strand
GGGCAATCCTGCCAACATTTGATCCGCATGCGCGATGGACATGCGCCAATCCAATCAGAGTCCACAGCGGCGCGCCACCAAATTCATTCCATCTCCTTGCCCTCAAACTTCATTCCACCCTCCTTGTCGAGGGCCATGGAGAGTAGGGTGAGGGGCTGTCTTCAATCCTTCCGTGATTCATCCGTATCTGGTAAAAGAGTATGAATGAACACGAAGCTGAGGGATTGGCAAAAAATCATCCTCTGGCTGGCTGTGTTGAAGATCGGGTACTTCGCGCTGGTGGCTGGATTGATCAGTTTGTGGCCGGACTTTGATGAGAACAGAAACAACGCGGTCCTGGAAAACTGGTTTCCCACAAATGAAGCTCGGTGGCTGGCGGCGCAGCAGACAAAATTCTCCCGTCATTTCACGACCTGGGATGCCGCGCATTACCTTGTGTTGAGCGAGGCCGGTTATTTCAAGGGACTCAAGGCGTGCGCATTTTATCCTTTGTGGCCAATGACGGTCCGGTGGTTTTCTTATGCAACCGGAGTCAGCCATCTGATTAGCGGCATGCTGCTGGCGAATCTGTTCTCACTAGCCGGGTGGGCTCTTTTCTGGAGCATCACTGCCAGACGCTTTGGACAGACCGTGGCAACGTGGGCATTGGTCTTCCTGGTAGTTTTCCCCGGCTCTGTCTTCTACCAATTCATTTACACTGAGCCACTCTTCTTTTTTCTATTGATGTTGCTCTGGTGCGGGCTGGAGAGGAGACGGTACGGACTGGCATTTGGCGCGGCTTTCCTGCTGCCGTTGTCGCGGGCGGTGGGCGTCTTTGCTCTGCTCCCAATTGTCTGGCACATGCTGAAACGTTGGCGTGGAGCAGCACGTGCTCCGGGGAATGCGGCTCCCACTCAGGGCGGCATAGTACCGGTTGAAGGCCGATGTGACGACCTCGAAGAGTTCAGCCACGCGAAACCCCATGAACCTGGGAGCGCTGGCATCCTTGCCGGCGTGTCGCGGGTGGAGGATCTCGCCGGCAGAGATGCCGGCGCTCCCAGGCGCGGCACTTCGGATCGAGAGTTCCGCCTGCTTGCACGCCTACAGTTGGCGGGGCCAACGCTGCTCGTCGCGGCTCCGCTCTTGGGCTGGGCGACGTACTTCGGCCTCATGCAGCACTGGACTGGAAATGCGTTTGAAGGATTTCGGGCTCAGGAAAACTGGCAGGCGCATTCGATCAACAATTTGTGGGATCTGCCCAAGTTCTTCATCGGTTTCTTCGAGCCTGCGTCATGGCACGAGTTCCGCGGCTCCGTCCTGGATCGGTGCGGATTCTTGATGCTCGCGTTTTGCCTGCCGCTGCTCTGGCGCTTGGGAAAGGATCTGGTGATGTGGGCTTGCGTTTTGGGTATCGTGCCGGCGATGAGTGGCACCTTCATCTCGTTCACCCGGTTTGAATCGGTCGTGTTCCCGCTCTTCATCGCCTTGGGAGTAATCGCAACGAGACCAGGCGGGCGATGGCTGCGGCTTGTGGCTCTCCCGGCAATGATAATCCTCCACGTCGTGCTTCTGTGGCGCTTCTTAAACTATGGGTGGGCTGGATGAACTGGCGCTCGAAAGTCTGGATCTTGGATTGGTTGTTACCAGTTGGCTTTGGCCTGGGTCTCTGCTTCATGGTTCCCCTGCGGACTGCGTTCGAGTTCGGATCGGATGAGGGTTTCGAGTTGATGAAAGGCTTGCTCGTCAGCCGAGGGTATCCACTGTTTGGCGAGTTCTGGAATGACCAGCCGCCGCTGCACACGGAGTTGCTGGCGCTGTTGTTCCGGATCTGCGGGCCGTCGGCTTACGCCGGGCGATTATTAAGCGTCATGTTTGCGATGGTGATGGTAGGGGCACTGTATCAGGTGGTGCGTCACCGCTCGGGATGGGTGGCGGGATTGTTGGCGGTAGGGTTACTAACGGCCTCGCTGTCGTTCATTCAATTGAGCGTGTCGGTCATGCTCGAACTGCCGGCCATGTCCGTGGCGATGGCGTCGATATGGGCGTGGTCCCGTTACCGCCAGGGTAAGGAATCGAAACTCGCTCAAAAGTCCACCTTTCCTCTTCCTCTCCCCGCGAGAGACGAGCGGGGAGAGGACCGAGGAGAGGGGTATTCTTCACAGACTGGCGCCTCCTCACCCCGGCCCTCTCCTCTATCAGATGGAGGAGAGGGAGAGAAATCTCCAGCGCGATGGAATTTCCCAGAGTCTTCATGGAAATGGCTGGTGATTTCCGGGGTCCTCTTCGGCTGTGCTCTACAAGTGAAGTTCACGGCGGTTCTGTTGCTGCCAGCATTGTTGGTGGATTACCTGGTGAATCGCCGAAGAATAAGACCGGATGCAACCACCGATGGAGAGCGAAACTGGTGGCGTTCGCACCGCGATGTCCTGCTGTGGAGTGGCGCGAGCCTGGCGGCATTCGGGATCATTCTGGCTGCGTTCTATCAGATGGACACGTTGAGCATATTTTTCGGGTCACACTTTTCGCAGGGGACACAGCAAGTGGTGGCGAGTGAAGGTTATCGCTTCCGGTTCGGGTCATTATTCGAGGACTTGTCGATGTCGGTTCCGGCAACTGTGGGCGTGATATTGATCGTCGCCAGGCGGCGCTGGGATTTGCTGCTGCCGGTGGTGCTCCTTGCAACCGCACTCGGAATTCACGCATGGCATCGACCGTTCTGGTACTATTATCACTTGCACTTCTCGATCCCACTGGCGTGGCTGGCAGCGGTCGGAATAGTCGATCTGTTTCAGTTGATTTGGAAGCTGGCTTTCGGCTCCTCAGCTTGGGGAAAGATTCGTTTCGGAATTGGATTGTTAACCTGGTCTGCCGTCACTTCGCTGGCGTTGAGTTCATTGCCGGAGAATTTGTGGCATGAGTTGGCGAAGGTTCGTGTCGCGCAATCCGCCACGGAAGATCGGACCGTGGCCGCCTTCAAGAGTCGCGCAGCCCAGACGAGGTGGGTATTCACGAACAATCGCATCGCCGCGTTCTGGGCCGGATTGCCAATCCCGCCTGAGCTTGCGGTGATCCCGTCAAAGCGGATCTGGTCGGGACAAATCAGCGAGGCGGAGGTCTTAAGCTGTTTGAACCGGTATCAGCCGGAGATGGTATTAGTACCGGAAGATTGGGAGACGAAATTCAAACTTACCGATTACCTGCGGGAACATTACCGACCCGACACGGAGGGTGGAATCGAGCGCTTGTATTTGCGGAAGTGATATCGGAGCACGGCAAGGCATTGAGTGGATGATTTTGCCGTCGCGGGCATTTACTGCCCTTCAACGCGGTGTGTGTTGCTGAGTTCATGGTTGGCAGACGGATTGAGTGACTGGATCGCGTACAAGTTTGTCTCAGCGCTGGGCACTCGCTGTGTGGGTTCACATTGGCAAAGAGCCTGCTAAATAAGGCCACAATGAGTGTTCAGACTCATAATGGAAGGGAACTTTCCGGTTTGTTCGCCAGGCAGGGTGATGTCGAGCAGAACCCAGCCGGACGAGGGAAAGCGCCTTTCGGAAATCACAGTAAAAGCTCAACTAACAGAAAGGAAGTGAATGAAGACGCAAAACAATCCAACTGCAATCGGTGAGAAGATCAACAGGGTGGTCAGTGGGTGGGAACAGTTTGCTCCCGGGGCGGCCTTTGCCGGATTCACACTCGATCAGTTCAAGGAATCAGTGGGCCCCTCTCTGGAAGCCCGCTCTGGGGTCGCCAATCTTGAGGCGCAACTGCGCGGCGCCCGCCGCCTGCGCGATAACGCGGACAAGACGAGCATCGCAGACGTGCTCAATGTGGTGAACTCCGTGCGAGGAAATCCCGAGTACGGTGAAAACAGCGAGCTCTACGAATCCTTCGGTTACAAGCCCAAGGATGATTACGCCAGCGGCCTCACCCGCAAGTCAGATGAGCCACAGCCTGTCGAACTTTTGAAGGCTGCATAATTCGGATAAGGAAACAACGCACGAGCCGGATCGGAAACGGTCCGGCTCTTTTCTTTTTTCACCGGATTCCGAAATCGTACGAAGAGTGTACCCGCCTCGATCACACAGAATTGTTCCGGGCCTTTCGGCGCTGAGAGACGTTCCCGGGGCTGTCCGCGAGGGCGCGGCCATCCAGAGAACGCCGGTCACACCGGCATCCGGCTCTGCATTTGCACGGCTCGTGGTGGCAGCATAAGAATTCCCTCGCCCAGCAAAAACGCCATCATTCCGAACAGAAGCACTCGCCAGATCTCGCCTTGTAGGGCATCTGTCGTGGCACGGCGCTCCTCCAGCATCTGGAATGGCAGATCACCGAACAACTTCTTCGCCTGCGCCGCGTCCATCACTTCCAGCTCATCTTCCACGCCGGGGCGGTTGACCGCCATGAACCGGTCGCCGGAGCGATACACACCCGCCTGAACCCGGATATCCTTCGGCACGTTTCCATCCACCGCCACCCATTGCCTGCCGCGATCCGCCGCGGACAACTCCCCGCAGGAGATGGAAGTGGCGTTTTGAAGACGGCGAGTCCCCGTCTGCCACAGCCGCTGGATCATCGGCACGAGCACGGCTCCCTGACCGAGGCTGGACCACTCGGCGCGGGGCTGTGATGCGCAGAAATAGATTTCACCGCGGCCAATCGTCTGCCGCGCGAGAAATGGAGCGCCGTCCTCAAAAGCGGCCATCACAGCCAGTCCACCATTCGGTGCGACCAACCCCTGTCGCCGCTGAAATGTCACCAGGTTCAATGGAAGACTGATTCCTTCATCGGTCCTCGCCAGCGGTCCTTGATCTTCATCCCAGCGTGCAACGCGAAATCCCGCCTCGGCCGCAACACCCTGGACCTCGCCCCATCCAACTCCGTTGAAACGCTGCCCATCTGGTGTTCCGGGCGGAAAAAACATCACAGCGCCGCCCTCTTCCACGAAGGAGCGGATCTTCTCCGCCGGGGCTGCATCCGGCAACGCGCCCTGCCACAACATCAATGTGACATCGCCCGCACCCAGGCTCGATGAATCCTCCGCCTTGATGATGCGCACCGAGTCATTCGTTCCACGAGCCAGAGCCTGCGCGGCGAGTTGAAAGTAGCGCGCGCTCCCCGCGTCAGCACTGACGACCTCCGCGCGCATGGGTGTCTCCGTGCCATAGACAAAGTAAGCGGCGTTATCCCGGACATTGCCATCCTGCGGGATCAGAATGCTCCCCCACCCTCCCGTTTTCCTCCCACCGAGACCGGCCTTGTGTCTCCATCGCAATCCCGGTCCGTCGATCGCGAGGTCGTTTTGCGCGGTCACTCCGTCCACTGTCAATGTCACCGGCAGGGATTCCTTTGCCGCCGATTGACGTTGGAAATCCACGGTGAAATTGAGTTCACCCTCGTCCCCTCTCTGCCGGCGCACCACCTCGCGCAGAGCCACTCCAGTGTTGAGTTCGTTGCTGGTTCCGAAGGTGAGCAGCCGCACTCGCACCTTCTGAGGAAGCGCCGCCAACTGGCTCGTCACCGTTGTCCACCGGGAATCCCCCGGCTGCCAGTTGCTCTGCTGCAAGTCCGAGGCGATCCACAATTCAGCCGTGCCGGCGCGATTTTCGATCAACCATTGCACCGCAGTCTGGATCAGCGCGGGAAAGTCAGCCGCCGTGTCCGTCGCCGCCGAAGCTGGAAGGCCCGAAAGAGACGCCACATTCGCCACTTCCTGGGGCGTCCGTGAGGCGCTGTCGATCAGGACCACGTGGCTGGATTGCTGAAATCCTCGCGCCGTCTCGGTGAGCAGTCTCAGCGCCTGCTCGCGCCGTGTCACCTGCGAGCCCGGCAGTTTCGTCTCCATGCTGGCCGAACGGTCCAGAAGAAGGATGATCGCATCCGGAGCCGGGGACAGAGCCCAGCCGAGCCAGCCTCCCGCGAGCGGGCGGCTCAGGAACAAGATCAGCGCAAGCACCGCCATGACGCGAAAGAACAGCACGAGGAACTGCCGCAACTTTGCGTGGCTGATCGAACTGCGCGTCGCTGACAGCAGAAAACGCATCGCCGCCCATTGCTGCCGGCGATGCCGCAACCGGTTGATCAGATGGATCAATACCGGCACGAGGATCAGCGGCAGTCCCCAGAGAATGAATGGTTGCAGGAATGTCATTCGTCTCCGACCTGTGAAGAGACCAAAACTGACGAAGCGTTTTGAGCAACAAACGAGAAAGCGGTGCCACGATCTGAGTTTGCAATGTTAGTCATGCAGGTCGTTATCAGGCGGCAGAAACTATCGTCGCCAATGTGTTTGGCAAACAGGATTGTAGGTCTGCTGGCGTGGCTATGACTATGATTACTTGGTTTCCTTCGTTAACTTCTGTTCAAATCAACTGCTGTTTTCAGGATGACATGCATGGACTGATGCCGACTGCGGTGGCCATCACTCCGGTGCTGGTAGCGCGAATCCAAATGGTCGAGCAAACACCCGATGGAAAGCCAAGCGGAATGACTGTCTGTTCGGCGGTGGAGAAGCAGTCGCACCAGAAGACGATGGCGGATTTTCTGCCGCAGGCGGAGCCGGTGGCATCCGAACGGCAGGCCGCTGTCAGAAACATCGTGGCTTATCAATTTCAGACCGCCGCAAGCAAGGCTCCGTCTGAAACACAGCCTTGAGATTCCCAACGCCCTGGTTACACTAGAACCCATGCCGATCTACGAATTTCATTGTTCTCACTGTGATAAAGACAGCGAAGTGCTGGTGCGTTCAAGCGATTGGAAGGGCACATCCTGTCCGAAGTGCGGCTCAACGGAACTCCAGAAGAAACTTTCCGTCTTCGCGTCCAGTTCGGCGGGCGGCGGAGACGAGAGCCCTGCTTGCAGTGGCAAACCAAGCTCATGCGGCCGGTGTGGGACCGGTGTACCGCATTCACACTGAAATCAGGGAAGTCTCAAACTTCAAGCGGCTACCAATGATCCACGACCGTTGAAGTTCGGTGCTACGGAAGACTGGTGCGTCCCATCAGATAGCGATCGCACTCGCGCGCGGCTCCACGGCCTTCATTAAAGGCCCATACGACGAGACTCTGCCCGCGGCGACAGTCACCCGCCGCGAAGATTCCAGGAACGCTCGTCGCATATTTGCCGTAGTCTGCCCTGGCATTGCTTCGAGGATCACGTTCGACGCCGAGCTTCTCCAAGATCAGTTGCTCTGGCCCGAGGAAACCCATCGCAAGCAGGACGAGTTGCGCCGGGCGCACCTGCTCGGTGCCGGCAACTTCCTTGGGGATGAATTGGCCCTTGTCGTTCTTTTCCCAATTCACCTGCACGGTGTGGACAGCTCTTACCTGACCATCGGCGTCGCCCTCGAATTTCTTCGCCGTCGTCAGATAGACACGGGGGTCCGCTCCAAATTTCGCCGCAGCCTCTTCCTGACCGTAATCCATGCGATAAACCTTCGGCCATTCCGGCCATGGATTGTCCGGCTGCCGCTCCGCTGGCGGTTGCGGGAGAATCTCGACCTGTACCAGGCTCCGGCAACCGTGCCGCATCGAAGTTCCAACACAATCGGTTCCCGTGTCACCGCCACCGATAACCATTACATCTTTCCCTTCGGCGGAGATGAAACAGCCCTCGCGCCGACCATCGAGCAAAGCCTTGGTGTTCCCGTGCAGGAACTCCATCGCGAAGTGGACCCCCTTCAGATTCCTTCCCTCAATCGATAGATCGCGAGGTTTCGTCGCACCCAGGCAGAGCACCACCGCGTCGAACTCGCTTCGGAGTTTCTCCACAGGATAATCCTTCCCCACCTCCGTATTGGTGACGAAGTTGACCCCTTCCTTTGCCAGCATGTCAATGCGGCGAAGAACAACCTCCTTCTTGTCGAGCTTCATGTTGGGGATCCCATACATGAGCAGGCCGCCGACGCGATCCGCCCGCTCGAACACCGTCACAGCATGGCCGGCCTTGTTCAGTTGCGCCGCGGCGCAGAGCCCCGCGGGTCCGGAACCAACCACCGCCACTTTCTTGCCCGTTCGAACCGCCGGTGGTTCAGCCGTGATCCAGCCCTCGTCCCATCCTTTGTCAGCAATCGAGCACTCGATGTTTTTGATTGTGACCGGTGGTGAGTTGATGCCCAGAACGCACGACCCCTCACACGGCGCAGGGCACACACGTCCGGTGAACTCTGGAAAATTGTTCGTCTTGTGCAGCCGCTCCAGCGCTTCCTTCCAGAGTCCGCGATACACAAGATCGTTCCACTCGGGAATCAGGTTGTTGATCGGACAACCACTCGCCATTCCGCTCAAGAGCGAGCCGGTATGGCAAAATGGGACACCGCAATCCATGCACCGCGAGCCCTGGTCGCGGAGCTTCGACTCGTCCATGTGAAGGTGGAACTCGTTCCAGTCGCGGATACGTTCCACGGCCTGGCGGTCGAGCGGCAGTTCGCGAAGATACTCGATGAATCCTGTGGGTTTTCCCATTTTGGCTGATTGATTTTGAAATGACGTGAAGTTGTTCCGGAGTGGTTTGAATCAACCGCCACCGAGCCGAGCGGCATCTTTTAAATTCTCTTCAAAGGCAGCCATGATGGCGTCATCACCGCTGAGACCCTGCGCCTTCATTTTTTTCAAGGATTGAAGCACGCGCTTGTAATCCTTCGGCATCACCTTGACGAACTTTGGCACGAATTGACTCCAACTGCCGAGGACTTCGGAAGCTTTCCGACTGCGGGTGTGATCAAGATGGCGCTGGATCATGGACTTCACCTCTTCAATCTCCTCCGCGTCTTCCAACCGTTCCAGCGCGACCATCTGCAGATTGCATCGACCAGCAAAATCACCTGCTTCGTCGAGCACATACGCCACGCCGCCGGACATGCCGGCTGCGAAGTTTCGTCCCGCCGTGCCGAGAATGACAACTTTGCCGCCAGTCATGTATTCGCAGCCATGATCTCCCACGGACTCGACGACCGCATCTACGCCGCTATTACGCACGCAGAAACGCTCGCCTGCCATTCCACAGATATATGCTTCGCCGCTTGTAGCGCCGTAGAGAGCCACGTTACCAGTGATGATGTTGCTCTCCGCCGGGAACGTTGAACCTTCGGGGGGGAACACGATGATCTTCCCGCCCGAAAGGCCTTTCCCAAGGTAGTCATTAGAATCCCCCTCAAGCACCCATGTCATCCCTTTTGGCATGAATGCTCCGAAGCTCTGGCCGGCCGATCCCTGGAAATGGATCTTGATGGTGTCTTCCGGCAGCCCTTCGACGCCGTACCTCAATGTCACCTCGCCACCGACAATTGTCCCGACGACTCGATTCACGTTCCTGATCGGCAACCTGGCGCGCACTGGCTCCTTCCGCATCAGTGCCGATTCGCAAAGCTTGAGCAGTGTCGTGTTGTCCAAGGCTTTGTCGAGCCCGTGATCTTGTTGAATCTGTACATATCGACCGACTTCGGCGCCAGACTTGGGTTGATAAAGGATGCGCGAGAAATCCAACCCTCGAGCTTTCCAGTGCTCCACGGCTTTGCGTGGTTCGATCACGTCCGTGCGACCAATCATTTCATTGATGGTGCGGAAACCAAGCTGCGCCATGAGTTCGCGGACTTCCAGCGCTATGAACTTCATGAAATTGACCGCGTGCGCCGGGTCGCCCGTGAAGTTCTTCCGCAGCCTGGGATCTTGAGTCGCCACGCCCACAGGACATGTGTTGAGGTGGCATACACGCATCATGATGCAGCCGAGCGAGACAAGTGGAGCCGTGGCGAAACCAAACTCCTCCGCTCCCAGCAGGGCAGCCATGATCACGTCGCGGCCAGTCTTCAATTGCCCGTCTGTCTCGACGGCGATTCGCGATCGGAGATTGTTCAGCACCAGAGTCTGATGTGTTTCAGCCAATCCGAGTTCCCATGGAATGCCAGCGTGCTTGATTGAGGTCTGGGGTGAAGCGCCTGTGCCACCGTCGAAGCCGCTGATGAGAACGACGTCGGCGTGCGCTTTGGCAACTCCTGCCGCAATGGTGCCCACGCCAACCTCGGAAACCAATTTCACGCTGACGCGCGCGCGATGGTTTGAGTTCTTGAGGTCGTGAATCAGTTCAGCCAGCTCTTCGATCGAATAGATGTCATGATGTGGCGGCGGTGAAATCAGTCCGACACCGGGCGTGGAATGACGAGTCCTTGCAATCCAGGGAAACACTTTCCCACCTGGCAATTGCCCGCCCTCGCCAGGCTTCGCTCCCTGGGCCATCTTGATCTGAAGCTCGCGCGCGTTCACCAGATAAAGGCTGGTCACACCAAACCGGCCGGACGCCACTTGCTTTATGGCCGAATTCTTCGAGTCGCCACGTTCGTTGGTCCAAGAATAACGATCCGGATCCTCGCCCCCTTCCCCGGTATTGCTTTTGCCGCCTATCCGGGTCATCGCGATGGCCAGGGCCTCGTGGGCCTCCTTGCTGATCGAACCGTAGGACATCGCACCTGTCTTAAAGCGTTTGATGATGGCCTCAACAGGTTCGACTTCCTCGATTGGGACAGGTTGCCGGGGCTTGAAATCCAGGAGGCCTCGCAATGTGAAGTGATTCTTCGTCTGGTCATTGACCAGAGCAGAATACTCTTTGAAGACCTTGTAGTTGTCTGTGCGGCACGCGATTTGAAGTTTATGAACCGTCTGCGGACTGAATAAATGCGGTTCGCCTTCAGCGCGCCACTGGTATTGGCCACCAACATCCAATGTGTGCCCGTTGGTTTGGCGATCAGGGAACCCGTGTTCGTGGCGGATGGAGACTTCTTTATGGATGACATCCAAGCCCACGCCCTCCACCCGGGAGGCGGTCCAGGTGAAATACTTGTCCACCAATGAATGACTCAGGCCGATGGCTTCGAAAATCTGCGCGCCGCGGTAACTTTGGATCGTGGAGATACCCATCTTCGAGATGACCTTCACGACACCTTTCACCGCTGCTTTAACAAAATTCTTGCAGGCATCCTTGTGCTTGACGCCCTTCAACAGCCCCTGCCGGATCATGTCGTCGATCGTCTCGAACGCGACATAGGGATTGATCGCGCCGCAACCGTACCCAATCAGCAACGAGAAATGATGCACTTCACGAGGTTCGCCTGACTCAAGCACCAGCCCGACACGAGTCCGTGTCCCTTTTCGGATCAAATGATGATGCAGTCCGGCAACCGCGAGTAACGCGGGAACAGGCGCCATGTCCTTGTCAATTCCACGGTCACTCAGGATCAGAATGTTGACGCCGTCGGCAATGGCCCGGTCTGCTTGCGCGAATAAATTGTCCAACGCCTTTTCAAGTTCAGACGGTCCCGCTGCCACCTTGTAGATGATCGGCAGCGTGGAAGACTTGAATTGCCCTTGCGCCACGTGCTTGAGTTTCGCGAGTTCCTCGTTCGTCAGGATCGGGTAATGCAGTTCAATCAAGTGCGCACTGGCGGGTTCCGGTTTGAGGAGATTCCGTTCCGAACCAATGGTGGTTTCCGCTGACGTGATGAGTTCTTCGCGGATGCAATCGATCGGCGTGTTCGTGACCTGTGCGAACAATTGTTTGAAGTAATTATACAGCAGCTGCGGCTTGTCGGAGAGTACCGCCAGCGGGGTGTCGGTTCCCATCGATCCCACCGCCTCGACGCCGTCACGTGCCATCGGCGTCATGAGAATCCGCAAATCCTCAAACGTGTAACCGAAGACCTGCTGACGCTGAAGCACAGTCCTGTGGTCAGGCTCCTGCAAAGAAGGCACATCGGCGAGGTTCGCCAGAGGCAACATCTGGTCGTCGATCCATTTCCGATATGGTTGTTCGGTGACGATCTTTTGTTTGATCTCCTCGTCAGCGATGATTCGGCCTTGGGCGGTGTCCACGAGGAACATTCGCCCGGGCTGTAGCCGCCCTTTTTGGAGCACGCGATCCGCCGGAACATCCAGCACGCCGAATTCGGATGCCATGATCACCAGATCATCCTTGGTGACGTAGTATCGAGATGGACGCAGTCCATTGCGATCCAGCACGGCGCCGATCTGGACACCATCGGTGAATGCTATCGAGGCAGGACCATCCCAAGGCTCCATCAAACACGAATGGTACTCGTAGAACGCCTTCTTCTCATCATTCATGCTTTCATGATTCGCCCACGGCTCGGGAATCATCATCATCACGGCATGTGGCAACGAACGGCCTGCCATCACGAGGAGCTCAAGGCAGTTGTCGAACATCGCGGAGTCACTGCCATCCGTATTGACGACAGGAAGGATCTTCTTGATGTCGTCGCCAAACAACTCGCTCTCGAACATCGCCTGGCGCGCATGCATCCAGTTGATGTTTCCACGGAGAGTGTTGATCTCACCGTTGTGCGCCATGTAGCGGTATGGATGGCTGCGATCCCAGCTCGGAAACGTATTCGTCGAGAATCGCGAGTGAACCAGCGCCAGTGCGCTGTCCATGTGCGGATCACGCAAGTCAGGATAATACTCATCCACCTGCGCAGGCGTCAGCATGCCCTTGTAAATGAGAGTCTTGCTGGAGAGGCTCGCCACATAGAACCAGCGTTTCCCCTGCTCAACGGTATATCTGAGGGACTGTTCGGCCCGTTTGCGGATTACGTACAGCTTCCGCTCAAAGGCAGCGGCGTCCTTGAGGCTCGAAGTTCGCCCGAGAAAAACCTGCCTCATGCAAGGCTCGGCGGCCTTGGCTGTGTTTCCGAGTGTTGAATTGTCAGTCGGAATGGTTCTCCAGCCGAGAGTCGTCAGCCCTTCTTCAGACACGATCTTCTCGAAAGCTTTTTCACAATGCACCCGTTCTTCCGTGTCCGGCGGGAGGAACATCATTCCGACGCCGTACTGCCCGGGTTCAGGGATCTTGATACCTGCGGCCGGTGCGACTTTCGCCAGGAAGCCATGCGGCATTTGAATCAGAATTCCCGCTCCGTCGCCTGTGTTCGCTTCGCAGCCACAGGCACCCCGGTGATCAAGGTTTACGAGAATCTGGAGGCCCTGGCGGATGATTTCGTGGGATTTCCTGCCCTTGATGTTGGCTACGAAGCCCACTCCACAGGCGTCGTGCTCAAACTGTGGATCATAAAGCCCCTGTTTCGGAGGAAGCCCGATCCAGTTCTCGCCGTGAGCATTCTGCTCTTTGTTACTGCTGTTCATCTCGTTGCTTGGAATCGTTCGTGCCGGACCAATCTTTCAAGGTTGTACTCAACCTCAACGACTACGCAATACTGCATCTGTAAAACCAGGATGCCTTTTGCCGTCAGCCCTGACCGCCGCGAAGGGGTGGACCGCGACGAAGTCATGCTTCGGGGCGATTTGCATACCACGTGTGGCGCACGACACAAGAGCTATTTGCAAACAGACGCTCTTCCAGTCATTCTTCCGATGGCATGACCCCGGAAACCTGTCCAAATTGCGGTGCGGATGTCCCGACTCGTGCACTCGCCTGCCCGGAATGCGGTGCTGATGAAAAAACTGGGTGGTCGGATGACGCCAAGTATCAGTCGATGGGAATCCCGACCGAGTCATTCGACTACGATGAATTCGTCAAAGAGGAATTCGGCGATAAGAAACAGCGTTCTCACCGCTCAAAAAACGCAAGACTCTGGCGGGTGGTCGCGGCAATCCTTTGCTTCGGGATTCTCTATTACCTGATCCGCGGATGGTGGCGCTGACATGAAAGCAAATCACTCGCGCCACGGTTCAGCCTCGACGAAGGCTGTTTCAGACCGCTAGCATCGCGCCAGATTTTATGGCAAAAACCATTCGTCCGCTCGTTGGCATCATCATGGGAAGTCAGTCCGATTGGGAGACGATGCAACATGCCGCCGATCAACTCACCGCGCTCAACGTTCCATTTGAAGCCCAGGTCGTGTCTGCTCATCGGACGCCGGATTTGCTTTTCGAGTATGCGACCGGCGCATCGACTCGCGGAATTGAAGTCATCATTGCCGGGGCAGGAGGCGCGGCGCATTTGCCTGGCATGTGTGCCTCCAAAACTTGCCTTCCGGTTCTCGGCGTTCCTGTGGAATCAAAGGCACTCCATGGAATGGACTCCTTGCTTTCCATCGTTCAAATGCCCGGAGGGGTTCCAGTCGGAACCTTGGCCATCGGCAAAGCAGGAGCCATCAACGCCGCATTGCTGGCAACCGCGATCCTGGGAAACAAGCACCGAAGATTCCGGCGCGCTTATGAAGAATTCAGGACAGTCCAGACGAACAGCATCCTGGCGAAGCGGCAAATTGCTCTAAAAAAATAGCCTTCCTGGCGCTATTTTCCCATCGCGCCGCATTCGCAACTCCATTCTTGGATGGTTTGGTTCCAAACTTTAAATTCCGAGAGGCTGGAACTCATCTTGCTCCCATCGGCGGCAGGGCCGGCGCGACGCGCTACGCGTCGGAGGGGAATCACCATGACATGCAGAAATATGAAAGTGATTCAACCAAACTGCCGGATTCAATTCACCGCTGAAGACATCCATTTCATCGTCTCGACCCTGAGCCATGGTGCACAGGATGGGCCTTTCCTCACACAACTCCTCGCCGACGAGGAGACACGCGACCAGATTCTGGATGACAACACTCTTTTCCACCGACTCATGGAGCATCGTGGCTGCCTGCCGGTCTCGGACCACCTTTACTTCTACGTTGTCGTACGACACGTGTTGAAAGAAACGGGGATCGAAAACCGGCGCGTCGCGGATTACGTGGCGGAAATGCTGTGTGAATTCTCGCGGCAGGACCGCACCCGATGCACAGTTCCGGGACAACCCGGAACGCTCGACTATGTTTTTGAGATGCTCGCAGCGTTGAAGCAGGCCGATGATCGCACGAGTTTCTGTCTCCGCGCGCACATTGGCAACCATTCACTTTTCCTGGCAGGGGTCTTCCCCGATCGCATTCGACATCGAGCTGAATCGCGCGGATTTCCTGACGTGAGTTACTACGAAGGGATGGGACAGGCAAATTTCCGGATGGCAGGCGATCACCGACTCGCCGGCCGTTACGAGCTCGCGCCAATCTTCCAAACTCTGTCAGATCAATTCCACAATGCACGCATCGCATTGAACGATGTGTCCCAGCGCCTCTTCGCGCTCGATGAGCCCACTCAAAATATCGACAGCCTCCTCATAAACTTGAGCGGGGCCAAATAGTCCTCGGCACAGCGCACGACGTGGGATGTAGTGCTTGTGAGAAATCGCATCACTCCTCGCAGACTTTTGGAGATAAGCCCATCGTTCGTGCTTCGTCATCGAGCCAGCTCACTTCCAGCAATAACGAACCAGATCTTTCGCGAACCTTCAGCGGGCGACAGTAAAACCGACGATCTTTCGGCTGTCGTTCTTGCTTGAAGCACCTTGAACGTTGGCGGCCTCGGTAGCTCCTTGTGATACGATCCGATAGCCTTGAGGCAGGAGTTCCAGTTCAAGCGGGCCTCCATCAAACGCGTCTGTAGGAACTTGATTCAGGAACGCCGGCACCAGGGTTTGAATCGTTTCGGGGAGCTTTCCATCGTGCGCCAGCCGGTAGCGCTCGACTGCCAGTGCGGTTCTCGCGGCACGCAACTGCGATGTGAGCCGGGCATTCCTTATGGAATGCCTTGTCCAATGCAGGCAGGAGCATTCTGGTAAGAATCATCAATTTACCAGGCAGTGATTGAAGGTCCCGTTGACGTTGAGCCTGCAGCGCATCAATCTTTCGCAGGTTGTCCGGGAACGGAAGATTGGCCGCCTCTATCGAACTGCTCAGGCTGCCGATCAACATCTTCCGGTCGCGGTCAAGCATCCCCGTCACCCGCAGAAGCGCAATGGCGGCACTGCCGCCAAGGGCCGGCCCCGTCGGATTGCCCTGCCCGGCGTTCGCTGAGAGCATCATCCACGGATTTTTGAACCATTCAACGCCCATGCAACGCTCGCCAGCCATGCTGCGAATGTACGCATGGGGCCCTTGCTGTTCCGTCTTGGAGATCCACTGCGACAAATGTTGTAATTGATCGTCCGATAACTTCAGATCCGTCACCGCATGCTGCATTCCCTCGATCGTGATGGCCACACAGGCGATGCGGACAAGGTCGGAAATCAGCAGCGGCTCTGGAACGAGCGACCCGGAAAGCGTAGACGCAGCTTGCAGGGATTTCATCGCCTGCTCTGCTTGGCCGGCGTCCGAATGCAACAGGACGTCGCGTCGCAGCAGAGTGGCCAGTCCTTTGATTTGTGCGAGATGTGGCAGGAGCGTGTTGGGACCACGCGTCAGGTCCATGGGGTAACGGCTGCGAGGCAGCGACGATGCTTCGTGAAGAGCCTTCAAGGCATCCGCATTGTCGCGAATGTGCTGGGCCAGTGCTTCACGCTCCTCTTCAGCAAGCTTGACGCCCGGCCCAGGCCACGGCGTCTTTCCAATTCCCGGCAAGTTCGAAGCCTTCTCCGAGGCATCGATGTTGGAATCCGCGGCTTCCAATATCTTCAAGGCCGCGTTCTCTTCAGCCGGAACGTCCTCGTACCACTGTTGAAGTTCAGCCAGTGTGGTTGGGTAGCCTGATTTGCGGATCGCTTCGATCTGGCTCTGTGAAGCGCTGCTTTGGATCAGGCGCGCGACGACCACAAGCAGGAGAATTCCGCCGACGATGAGCCAGCCGAGTGGCAGACGACGACGCGAGCTGGAAGTGCTCATGGTTGATCCTTCATGATTCTATTGTTTCTCCACATGTTACTGCCAACACTGCGGGATATGCTGCAAATCTCGGCGGCGGCATGAGCGCATCTGCTTCGTTGCTCGCTTGGTCAGAGGCCGCTGCGGGCATCCTCCCGCGTTCGCGCCTCGCATCTGCATCTGTGGCGCTCGCCATCATTCGTAGCCTATCCCATGGTCTCCTCATTACGTCTTCTTTGTTCAAGGTAAATGGACTGGAACAACGTCGAGTCCTCACGCGAAAGCTGAAGATCCTTTTCGTGTGATCAGTCCAAGAACGCCAGTTCGTTCGACATCAGGAGCACTTGCGCGTACTTCTCCCATGCAGTCACCGGCTGCGGAATCTCCTTTGGTCCGCCGAAATCCAGCCGCGCATTCCAGTCGGTCGGGGCGCCGGGAGGGACCGATTGTGACGAGGAAATCACTTTGATCGTCGGCGCCCAGGCGAAACCGTCCGAATCAACTGTTTCACCGCAGTCAACTACGAAGTCGATCGCATCTCCCTTTTTGACCTCCACTCGCGCAAGCTTTGTCTCCGCTTTCGACTTTTTGGCAGTCCAGGCGCCCAGTTCGCCGCTACCGCTCGAAACAATCCAGCCACGCACGCCGTCGCCCTTCTGGGCATCATGGCTCAACGTTCCGTTGATCGCGATCACGAGATCCCTCGGTGCGATCCAGCGTCGGATGGCAGCGTGTTTCCCATCATTGCCGGGATGGCCGCCAGCATTGTTCAACATCACCCAACCGAGTTTGGCATCCGGAAGATTTCCGCTCCCCTGCCAGACGTTGTTGGTGAACACGGGGAGGACGCTGAACTCTGTGACGCGTTTCCTCGCCGGTTCATAAGTCCCGTAGCCATGGTACCACGACGGCATTTCTGGCTCGAATGGTTCGATGGAAACCTGGGTGTTAAAGAACCGTCTCGCCAGGTCGAGTTCATCATGGGAGGGATCGCGCTGAAAAGCGGCGTGATACAACGCTCGAATCTTCTCCTTCGAATTCGCGGCTCTCTGTACTTCGGAACGTTGGACAAGGCTTCTCGCTTGCTGGACGACAAACGGACTGTTTGCCATGAACAAACCTTGTTGGGGGACGGTGGTGTTAAATCGTTGCGGGCTCGTGGCGTCTGGATTCGCAAAATCAAACGTCCGGAAAATCGCCGGCAGATTCTGACGCTCGACGAATCCATAAATCGTCCGACGGTTCGGCAGGGGCCGTGTGGTCAGCTCGACCGGAAGCCCTCCCATCGCAAGATCAATGCTGCCGGCAACTGCAAGAAGCGAGTCGCGCATCGCCTCGAAGTCGAGGCGGCGGCGGTTCATCCGCCAGAGAAATTGATTTCCCGGATCGATGGCGATGAAAGCTGGAATTTCATCGCTGGACTGCTGGTAAACATTCGACAGGAGGATCAGCCGCTGAAGTTTCTTCAAAGACCAGTCCTCGTCCATGAAACGGTTTGCCAGAAAATCGAGCAGTTCCGGATGAGTGGGCGGTTCGCTGCGCAACCCGAAGTCGCTTGGAGTTCTCACCAGTCCCGATCCGAAGTACTGGAGCCAGACACGATTGACGAGAACCCGCGCGGTCAGCGGATTCCCCCGGTTTGCAATCGACTCCGCCAGTTCAAGTCTCCCGCTGCCGTTGACGAAGGGCTTGCGGTTCCCGCCGCTCAGGACTCCAAGGAACTGCCGCGGCACTTCCGGGCCCAGGTTGCCCGCATTGCCACGGATGAAGACGCGAGGATTTACAGGAGTCGTTTTGTCTTGGAGGACCATTGCCCGGGGTGGCGAGCCGGGGTGCATCGCATCCAGTTCCTCCACTTTGCGCTGAAGCGCGCGCGATTTCTGTTGAGCCGGTGTGTCAAAGAGGCGGAACACCTCGCTTGAAGTGAGCTTGATCGGAGACGACTCGCCGTAAATCAACTGGCGAAGCCCCTCGCGTTGCGGGTCTCCGAGCGCCGGCGGCGCCGGGCTGTTCGTCTGCGAAGCGATCCATTCCTTGTCGATGTCCGCAAAAAGCCTGTTATAGACCTCTGCAATGTTCGTCAGGCTGGTCGGAACCTCAATTCCCAACAGTTGCCGGCTCAACGCAGGATTTATTCTTGCCGGCTCCCACGAGCGGACGCGAGCGACCAGATCCCCGGCGGCGGAGGCAAATTCATTTGTCTTGAGCGCCGCGAACGCAAGCCATGGCCCATAAATGTTGTTCGTTTCCTTGTCGGCTTTCTCCAGCGCGCTCATCCACTTTCGTGTGACGCGTGGATCCAGCTTGCGTTTGCGGGCGAGATTCTCCTGCTCACCCGAGTCCGAGAGTTTGCGCGCATCGCTCGCGGCATGGAGGTAATCGCCAACCTGACTGCGCAGCTTCGTCATTGCCTCGCTCTCCTTCTCCACGCGGAAGTCATCCAACTCCCTCTTCCGTTTCTCGTGCTCGATCTTGTAATCCGGGTAGGCTTCCGGCAGGGATTTGGTGCCCAGCAGCGGCTTCTCGGATGGCTCGGTGCTGCTCGCGAACACACCATAAAGCGAATAGTAATCCTTGCTCGGGATCGGATCATATTTGTGGTCGTGGCAGCGCGCGCAACCGACGGTCAATCCCATCAAACCGCGAGAAACCACGTCGATCCGATCATCAATGATGTCGGGCTCACTGTTCAAAAAACGGCGTCCAAGCGTCAGAAACCCCATGGCGGCAAGAGGTCGTTTGTCATCGCCAAGTTCCAGCCGATCCGCCGCGAGCTGTTCCTTGATGAACCGGTCAAATCGAAGGTCCTCGTTGAACGCGCGAACGACGTAGTCACGATAGGTATAGGCGTAGGCGTAGCGCCGTTCCTCCTCGAAAACGTAGCCCTTGGTATCCGAATACCGCGCGACATCCAGCCAGTGCCGCGCCCACCTCTCCCCATACTGGGGGGATGCCAGCAATCGCTCCACCGCTTTCTCGAACGCGTCTCGCGATCGGTCCGAGAGGAATGCCTCGACCTCATGCTGTGTTGGGGGGAGACCCGTCAGGTCATAAGTGGCGCGCCGGATGAGCGTGCGCTTGTCAGCCGGATTTGACGGGGTCAATTTCTTTTCCTCGAGCCTGGAAAGAATGAAGGCATCGATTGGCGTCTTAACCCAGGACTTGTTTCGCACCGCGGGTATTGCCGGTTGAATGACTGGTTTGAAGGCCCAATGATCCGCCGCCTGCGACTGCGGATCTGGAATGCTGGAGTTTACAGCGGCTGCGGTTCGAGGATCCGGCGCGCCCATCTTGACCCACGTTTCGAGGTCGGAGATCTGAGATGAACTGAGCTTCTTGTCTTTTGGCGGCATCCGCAGGTGCTCGTCGGTGTAGCGAACTGCCTGGATCAGGAGACTCTTCTCCGGATCACTCGCTATGATTGCGGGACCGGTGTCGCCGCCCTTCAGCACGCCCGCCCGGGTATCCAGATATAACCCTCCCTTCAGTTTCTCGGCCTGTGCGCTATGGCACTGGTAGCAATGATCCGCAAGCAATGGCCGGATTTTCTGCTCGAAGAATTCGATACCCTGCGCGTCTGGCTCGGCTGCCGAGGCACCCAGATGAGGCACAAGGAGGCAGAGACCCACCAGTAATGCGAACGCTGGTCCGGACAAGTTTTGAATTGTCGCTGTCATTGTCTGTGTATTATTGCCCGCCACTGTAGTCACTTTCTCAAAGCTGCGCCACTCCGCAATCGCGCCAATTTCTGAAAACTTCATTCAAGGAAGGTTCTTTCAAAACTGTAGCAGCGAACGTCAGTTCGCTCTGAATTTCGGAAGTCTAGAGCCGACTCACGTCGGCTGCTACGGGGTTTTGAAAGAGGCTCAAGGGAGAAGCATCTATTTGACCGCAATCTCAACGACGGAGCCACCAAGAGCGCCACAAGACTGGCGCTTGAGGATCACTACTGTGCAGCCGCCGGGATTGAACACGAAGACACGACGAGAACGTTGAACGCGGTGCCAGTTTCTCCGTCTCCACATCGGATGGGGAGGGCCGGGGTGAGGAGAAAACCACGCCATCATTCATCAAAACGAGTATTCATCCACCCTCACCTCACCCTGCCCTCTCCCCTCCCTCCGAGGGAGCGGAGAGGGTAATCCACTCCGTCTGTCGTCTATCTTACCGTCTCCTAAGTAATTGCTCGGTGCTGAACAAGTGAAGCCTGGTGGAGTGTCTCGTTGAACGAATTCATCAAAACGGTTGTCTCGATCAGCAGAGGCATTTAAGTTTGTTGAGATGAACCCAGAGTTCGACACCCAATTCCAGTCTCGTAAAATGTCAGCATTCTCACTCGCTGTGGTTGCTGTCGCGAGCCTGATCGCCTGCAACTCTCCCATCCTGGCCGCCACGCCTCCGACAAGCGCACAGCCAATTGATTTCGCCAAGGAGATCGAACCCATCCTGATCAAGCGCTGCTCCGAATGCCACGGACCCGACACGCAGAAATCCAACCTGCGACTCGACTCGCGGGTGGCCGCCCTCAAGCCGGCCAAGTCCGGGATGCCGGCCATCGTCCCCGGCAATGCCGCTGAAAGCGAATTGTTAAAGCGCGTCACGGCCACCGACCCGGATGATGTGATGCCGTCGAAGGGGGAACGGCTGGACGAACACCAGATCGCAGTGCTGCGCCAATGGATCAATGAGGGCGCCGCCTGGCCTGAAGCCGATCCACGCAAACACTGGGCTTTTCAACCACCTCATCGACCCGAGCCACCGAAAGTCAGCACCTCGCAAGCCGCAATCCGTAATGACATTGATCGTTTTGTGCTGGCAGGCCTGGCCAAAGAAGGGCTCGCCCAACAATCTGAAGCCGATCGCGCCACGCTCATCCGCCGCGTCTCACTCGACTTGACCGGACTGCCACCAAGTTGGGCCGAAGTGGAAACATTCGCGAAGGACCGGTCACCGGATGCCTACGAGAAGCTGGTGGATCGCCTGCTGGCTTCATCGCATTACGGTGAACATCTGGCTCGCGGCTGGCTTGACCTGGCTCGTTATGCGGATTCCAACGGCTACCAGGTCGATCTCGCCCGTTCGATCTGGCCGTATCGCGAGTGGGTCATCAATGCCTTCAATCGCAACCAGCCATTTGACCAGTTCACCATCGATCAGCTTGCGGGCGACCTTCTGCCGAACCCGACGCTTGAACAGAAGATCGCCACCGGCTTCAACCGCAACACCAAGGTCAATGACGAGGGGGGCGGTGACGCCGAAGAGTATCGCACCAAAGCCGTCAAGGATCGCGTTGCAACGCTCGGCACCACCTGGCTCGGACTGACGCTGAACTGCGCCGAGTGCCACACACACAAGTATGACCCCATCACCCACGAGGAATACTACCGCCTCTACGCCTTCTTCAATAACACAACCGACGGCGGCAATTACAGTGCCGGCCCAAACATCGAGGTACCGAAACCCGACCTGAGCCAGACCGAGAATTTTGTCCGTTCGCGCCTGGATCAAACAAAGCGTGACCTCGCCGCCGCCGAAGCAAAGCTGACTGCGGAACAAGTGCAGTGGGAAAAGCTGATCGCAAAGAAAGGCGATGTCTGGCGAGTGCTAAACCTGACGAACACCTACTCCAATGGTGGCTCCAGCTACACCAATCTCCCGGACAGCTCCGTGCTCGGCACCGGTTTGAACCCGATTTATGACACGATCACAGTTGATGCTTGCACCGACCTGACTGGCATCACCGCTGTGTTGCTCGAAGTGCTGCCCGATCCGAGCCTGCCAAAGAAAGGTCCGGGTCGCTGGGGGCAGACCGGAAACTTCATTCTCGATGAATTCGCACTAAGCATTTCTCCCTCTCCTCTCCGAGGGGAAAGGGCCGGGCTGAGGGGGGGAACCGCCAAGACGATGCCGGCGACCACGAATTTGTTTTTCGCCAGCGCCACCTCGGATTGGGAACAGCAATACTACCGCGCTGAACACGCCATCGACCGCAATCCCAAAACCGGCTGGGCCATCGGACCAAAGTTTGGTGAACGCCACTTTCTCATCGCGCAACTCAAGGATGCGGCGGGGTACATTGGTGGCAGCAAACTTTCGTTCCGCTTCGATCATTACCACGGCAACAGCCACACTGTTGGCCGATTCCGCATCTCGGTAACGACGGAAAAAGATCCAGCCTCGCAATGGCCGGTTCCCGCAGAAATCCGCCAATTGCTGGCGGCCAAACCATCAGACCGTAATTCAGAACAGAACAAGCAGCTCGCCGCTTTCCACCGCTCCGCCTCGCCAGAGGCTCGTGATCTGGGCCGCGAAATTTACCGTCTCGAACAAAAGCTGAAGCAACTCGCCGGGCAGAAATCCACCACGCTCGTCATGCAGGAACGCAGCGAACCACAGCCCCGGCAGTCATACATCCATCTGCGCGGCGACTTCCTGACCAAGGGATCAAACGTTGCGGCCGGTGTGCCCGCCGTTTTCCAACCCCTGCCATCCGGCGAACCAGTCAACCGCCTCGCTCTCGCGAAGTGGCTCGTTGATCCGGCGAATCCGCTCACAGCGCGCGTGGCGGTGAATCGATTTTGGGAACGTTGCTTCGGCACCGGTCTCATAAAAACGAGCGAGGACTTCGGTCGTCAGGGCGAAGCGCCGTCGCATCCTGAACTGCTCGACTGGCTGGCGACCGAGTTCATCCGCGCCGGCTGGGACGTGAAGGCGATGCAGAAACTCATCGTCATGTCTGCCACCTACCGACAAAGCGCTGCCACTGATACCACGCGGCTGGAGAAGGATTTCTACAACCGGTTGCTCTCGCGCGGCCCGCGCTTTCGCATGGACGCCGAAATGATCCGCGACCAGGCCCTCGCCGTCAGCGGCCTTTTGAACCCGAAGCTCGGCGGCCCGAGCGTCTATCCCGACCAGGTGCCAAATTTGTGGAAGGAGATCGGCTTCTTGCGCCCCGAAATCGGCATGGATGAATGGCCGGTTAGCGAAGGACCGGATTTGTATCGCCGCGCTGTCTATACATTCTGGCGGCGGGTCTGCACGTATCCAACGTTCGCCACTTTCGACGCCCCGAGCCGCGAAGTTTGCGTCGCCCGCCGTCCGCGCACCAATACACCGCTCCAGGCGCTCGCTGCATTGAACGAACCCACGCTGCTCGAAGCCGCCCGCGTCTTCGCTCAACGCGTCCTTACTGAGGGAGGTAAGGACGATGAGGCTCGCATCGACTTCGCTTTTCGCGCGTGCCTCGGACGAGCCCCAACCAAGGCAGAAAAGGCGCGCCTGATCTCCTTCGTGGAGCAACAGCTAAAAGGCTTCGCCCGCGACACCAAGTCAGCGAAGCAGTTACTTGACGTGGGCTCTGCCGACCATCCGGCTACGTTGGAAGAACGCAAACTGGCCGCGTGGATGATGCTTGCCAATGCGTTGTTCAACCTGGATGAAGCGTTGACGAAAGGATAATCCAAGGGTGTTGGCAGGTTCGTGATACCGCATCAAAGAAAACTCCTCTCCATCACGACCACTCCCATGAAAACAATCCTCTCTCTATTTATCGTAGCTGTGTCACTCGTGAGAATTGGTTTCACCGCTCTTGGCCAAGTTCCGCCCACGCTCTCGATCCGGCTCCCTGAAGGAGAAATCGCAGCAGAGAAATTCGGCGGCTCGCAAGTCGTGCTAGAAATCGTTCGCGCGGGTGATCCACTGCCGGCCGTGAGCGCTGACCTCAAGCTTACTCCAGGTGGTGGGCCACCCGGCAGTCAGGCCGCCAGGCCTGGAGTGGATTTCGAGGCGGTTGATCAACGCATCGAAATTGCCAGCGGCGAAACTTCGCGACGAGTTACCTTGAAGATTTTCGATGATGGCGAATTGGAGGGAAACGAGTTCTTCACGGCCGCATTGAAGAACCCTTCGCTTGGGTTTTTTCCGGATGAGGCTTCGATCGTGGTTGGTGTCGCTGACAATGAATTGACGGCAACACTCGACACGTCACGTGATCCTAGTTCACGACCATTTGTTGTCATCTCGCGGTTGCCAAATGGACTTTATCCGTTCTTCCTTTCCATGCCTGACGGGAAGAAATTAGTCGTCGGTGGGTTTGATGCAATCAACGGTGTCGCTCGGCCCGGTCTCGCCCGTTTGGATACCAACGAAGAACTCGACGCAAGTTTCATTCCTGCCAACGATTTCAGGTCGGTTGTGGACATCCCGACTAATCCCCTGGAGCGCATTCTCCTGCTTCGTTCCGGGGCAATCCTGTGGTTTACGCCGAGTGGCGGCCTGACCCGCATGAAAGGAGACGGGGCGTGGGATCTTTCGTTTCGCTCACCGTTTTTAACCGGCTTTCAGCAGGTTGCCGAAGGTAGCAGCGACTCGCTCTGGTGTATTCAGAGCAATACTGTGGTTCATCTGGCTGTGGATGGCTCGCTGATGTCGTCCCAACCGCTGCCTCAAGTCTTGAACGGCAAGGGCATCGTCACGATCCAATCCGATGGCGGTCTTCTGGCAGCAGAAACACTTTGGTTTCCCGATGGGCAGTCGTGGGAAGATGTCTTGAAACGTTGGCGGTTGGACGGCGCAGCAGACTTAAGCTTTCGACCTATTCCTTTAGCCAGAGGCGATGGCAACTCCTCTGCGCCATCTGAAGTCTCCGTGTTGCCTGACTCGCGGCTTCTCGTGGTGAATAGCCCCAACTCGGATGACCACCTTGCCATCCGCATTTTTTCCGAAAGCGGAATTCCTGACCCAAGCTACGAACCGCCGGTCAGCTTAGTGAGCGGCTGTAATAAGGGAGGTACTTTTATCGGCTATAGCGATGGTCGGCTCATCATCTCCTCTATTTGCGAAGAAATGCTTGGATTCCCCGAGCTCAGAACAACCTATTATCTGTTGTTGAATAAAGTGCCGCACACGTCACTGCTCGTGACGATTGGACAGTCGGTTTTGCCTGTAGGGGCGCATGCTTTCAGTGTCGTCTTTCGACGCCTCGGCCCTAGCACCGAGCCTGCAAACTTCCACTTTTCCACTCGAGACGTCACCGCCATTGCAGGTAAAGATTATGTTGCCCAGAGCGGTACTTTGGCCTTCGCCCCGCTCGAAGTGGAGAAAACCGTTCTGATTTCAACTATCGCCGGCTACGAGGGGGAGTTCGACAAAGCCCTCGAAGTAGTCGTCTCTGCCGTTGAAGGCATCGAGGCACTGCCTGCCCCTCTCCGCCTTACGATCGCTGGGCAGTTCGATCTTAGTCCACGTTATCCACGGCTCGAACGCATCAAACGCTTGCGTGATGGAAGCGCAATCTCCAGCACTAGCGGCTCCTCGGAAACGAAATTTGAATACACTACCGACCTAAAAACCTGGCTGCCCCTCACAAACTTGCTCGGGGACGGTTTTTTTGGCTCCGGCCTCTGGCTCGACGCCTCGGCAACAAACTCCACCACGCGCTTCTACCGTGCGGTGATGAGATAAATGAAATCCCTTTTGCAACCGAAACTCCCATCGTCCACGGGCTTCAAGTTGATGCCAACTCCGATTCCGGCAACTTACGCGAAGCAGCGGCGCGGAAGGCGTCAGAGTCGGATTTTATCCTTCAAAAAAGCGGTTGAATCCTTTGCGGCGAAGTCCTTCTTTGAGATCTTCGTCTCCGGTCCAGAGGCGGCCATCCACATGCAGTGTGAGAGCCACGAATGGCGTATCCTTGGGATCGATATCGTGGCAAAGTCGTCGGGCTTCGAGCCAGGTGCCGATGGGAATGCCCGCCTCGTCCATGAGATCAACGCGGGCCAGCATTTCGTGCAAACATTCCAAGAGCGCCTCTGGCTGAAGTTCCGACGCGGCGGCAATGCGTTCTTTATGCTTGAACAGCTCCACCAGAACGAAACGAGGGCTGTAGTAGGAGCGCTGGCGCTCCGTCAGGATTTGCCGACGCACGCCCCCATCCCGACTGAGCAGGATCGAGAAAAAAACGCTGGTGTCGATGACGAGTTTGGATTCGTTCACTCAGAGCCTGGTGGCGGGAATCGTTTCTCGTTCGCGCGCCACCAATCCGATTTGATTTCTTCGGACAATTGCCAGGCTGCCGACGGGGTCAAACGGCTGTGGCAGACAATCGCCTCGACGCGCAGCCAGGACACGAGGCCGTTGACCTCCTCGGGAGTCAGCCCGTTCGTCGGGATGCGAACCTGCACACAATCCTGGTCGGCTTCGACAGCAATCATGGGACTACGATACTGCATCATGGCGCGACGTAGCAAGCGCACTATCGGTGTCCCTCAATTGAAAACAGCCGATGCAAACGCGAAAGATGCCGAAGCGCCCGCGAAGGCGTTCGCCCTGCGAAAAAGCGTGCAGCAGAGCTTTGCTCTTTCGCGCTCACGTCGAATTCTCGAAGCTCAAACCAATTCGCGGATATAAATCTCCACACACCGATTATGAACTCACTGATGCTTGACTCCCTTCGCGTCACCACCCGCCGCCGGTTCCTCCAACAATGCGGCACCGGCATGGGTGCCCTCGCGCTCGGCTCGTTGCTCAACGACAAACTGTTCGCCGCTGACAGCGCCGCACCTGTGCTCGGCAAACTGCATTTCGCACCCAAGGCCAAGAACATCATCTACCTCTTCCAATCCGGCGGACCGTCGCATCTCGACCTGTTCGATCCGAAACCGGAGTTGAAAAAGCGCGATGGCCAGCAGGTGCCCGAGGAATTGGTGAAGAACATCCGCCTCGCGCAGATCGGCAAGAACGCCAAACTGCTCGCCTCACCCTACAAGTTCGCGCGATACGGCAAGTCCGGTGTCTGGCTCAGTGAACTCCTGCCCCACCTCCAGTCCATTGTGGACGACGTGTGTTTCGTGCAGGGCTTCCACTCGGAGGCGTTCAATCACGATCCGGCGACGATCTTCATGAACACCGGCGCGCAACTCGCCGGTCGGCCCGCGATGGGCTCATGGTTCAGCTACGGCCTTGGCAGCGAGAACAAGGATTTGCCCGCGTTCGTCGTGCTGATGACTGGCGTCGGCCAACCGCTCACGAATGCCTCTTGGGGCAGCGGCTTTCTGCCGACGATGCACCAGGGCGTGACGCTCCGTTCGCAGGGCGACGCGGTGCTTTACGTCAGCAACCCTCCCGGCATGGGCAGCCAGCGCCGCCGTCAATCGCTCGACGTTCTCAAGGATCTCAACCAGATGCGCTACGATGTGCTGAAGGACCCGGAGATCGAGACGCGCATCGCTTCCTACGAAATGGCGTATAAGATGCAAACGAGCGTGCCCGAGGTCATGGAGATCTCGAAGGAATCGCCCAAGACACACGAAGCTTACGGCACCACGCCGGGCCGCGCTTCATTCGCAAACAACTGCCTGCTCGCGCGCCGACTTGTCGAACGCGGTGTCCGCTTCGTGCAGCTTTACCATCGCGGCTGGGATCATCATGGCGGACCCGATGGCAATCTCGTGTTCGACCTGAAGAAACGTTGCGCCGAAACCGATCAACCCGCCGTTGCGCTCATCAAGGACCTCAAAGAGCGCGGCCTGCTCGATGAAACGCTCGTGCTCTGGGGCGGTGAATTCGGACGCACGCCGATGATGCAAGGCAACCTCAACCCCGACAACATCGGGCGCGACCATCACCCGCACGGCTACACCGTTTGGATGGCGGGCGGCGGCATCAAACCCGGCATCGTCTATGGCAAGACCGACGACTTCGGCTTCTACGCCGTCGAGAACAAGGTCCACGTCCACGACCTGCACGCGACGATCCTGCACCTCTTCGGCGTCGATCACCTGAAACTGACCTACCGTTTCCAAGGCCGTGATTACCGGCTGACCGATGTGCATGGGGAAGTGGTGAAACCGATCCTGGCGTGATGATTCCGGCGGAAGGAATAAGACAAACCGGATGATCAAACGCCAAACCGTTCTGATCCTCGGAGCTGGTGCGAGCCAACCCTATGGCTTTCCAACTGGGTCGGAGCTTAGAGAATTCATCTTATCCGCGTGCGATTGCGCTCATCCTGAGGAAACTAAGAACCCCATTCTGACGTTCCTGTGTCGGAAGTTCAACGAACAGAAAGTTGGAGAATTTAGAAGGGCGCTTGATGGGAGCCCACTTAGGGCGGGCGAAATAATAACTTGAGCAAATGTTAGTTAACGGGGTTCGATGACATAGTTCCATTCCCCGTGGAACTTCGCTGGCGTGATATGGACGCGAGCCAGTTCATCGTCCGAGACGCTCACTCCAGTTTCAT